>OATI01000116.1_pt1 | contig 104239 bp, 83 predicted proteins | sample 1494981 | NCBI WGS metagenome assembly OATI01 (sample SAMEA2579952, study PRJEB22360) | human gut metagenome
GAAAAATACCTGTCAACACTTTTACAGGACAGCGCATTTTAATGCGTCGGCCCTGCACCGGGGAAAGAAATGTTCCTTTCTGAGAAAGACAAAGTACAACACCGGATAACGGTAACAATGCCGTCTACGGATACTTCCTCCATCGAAAAGATAGGATCATAATCTTCGTCACTGTACGGTTTTGAGTGTATTTCACCACAGAGTAACACGGAGTTCCACAGAGTTTAAATCTTTTTTGAAACGCAGATTTTCGCAAAGGGAAACAAATCTAAGATAAAGAACTACAATCTTTTAATCTGTGTTTATGTGTTAATCCGCGTTTCATCAGATAAATAATACTTTGTGAAACTCTGTGCTACTCTGTGGTGAGTTCAGTTCATGTCCGATCAGTAATGAATCAATGAAAATTAAAGATACCAACATAGGGTAAACGCCATTTTTAGTGTCTAAAAAGAAAGTGGGTAGTAATACTAAATGATAGTCCCACAGTTAAAGTAGAATCATTAATTAAATCAATTTCATGAAAAAAGGTTTTATGGTCCTTGTTGCCTATCTGATCGGAACTGTAGCATCGGCACAGGTACCTTTCACAAAGGCAGCCACCAAAGAAGTGATGAAAAGAGTAGCCGATTGGCAGATAGCCAATCCCAACAACGGAGCTGAGCACGACGACTTGGACTGGACGCACGCAGCCCTCTACATGGGCATGATAGACTGGGCAGAAATAGCTGAACAGGAAGACGGTAACGATACCTACTACAAGTGGTTATTGAAAATAGGGCGGAAGAATCATTTCCAGGTAGGAAAATGGATGTACCACGCCGATTTCATTGCGGTGGGGCAACCCTTTATCGACTTATACAAGAAGTACAAACAGGAGAAAATGATCATGCCGGTAATGGCCCGCGCCAACTGGGTGGTAGAATATCCTGCCAAAACAACCCTGGAACTGGATTACGGAAAGTTAGAGACACTGGACCGCTGGGCATGGTGCGATGCCCTTTTCATGGCACCTCCCGTATATGCCAAACTCTATGCCCTCACGGGAGAGAAAAAATACATAAAGTTCATGAATAAAGAATACAAGGCTACTTACGACTACCTTTTCGATAAAGAGGAAAACTTATTTTACCGTGACCGCCGCTACTTCGGAAAAAAAGAAGCTAACGGAAAGAAGGTTTTCTGGGGACGTGGTAACGGTTGGGTACTCGGAGGTCTTGCCGAAATACTCCAGGCACTCCCTAAAAAAGACAAGAATCGTGACTTTTATGCAAAATTATTTGTTACTTTGTGCACACGTGTAGCAGAGTTACAGAGTCCGGATGGGTACTGGCATGCCAGCCTGCTCGACCCGGCTTCTTACCCTTCGCCCGAAACCAGTGCCACCGGCTTTATTGTCTATGCCCTGGCATATGGAGTGAACGAGGGATTGCTGGATAAAAACACCTTCGCGCCTGTTATCACAAAAGGTTGGCAGGCTATGCTGGATGCCGTAGCACCGGACGGCAAATTAGGTTATGTACAACCCATCGGAGCAGATCCGCGCAAAGTAACCCGCGATATGACCGAAGTGTACGGAGTCGGTGCATTTTTGTTGGCCGGCAATCAAATTTACAAGATGGCAAACTAATAATCATACTATACAGTGAAGAAACATATTTATATCTATTTATTGCTCATCGCTTGCTTATGCAGCTACACGTCTCTCTTGCACGCCCGTGAGACAATAAGTTTCAATCAAGGCTGGCTATTCAAAAAAGGCCCTTTTTCAAGTGAACCGGCAAAGGTTGTCTCCCAATGGAATTCCAAATGGGAGGAAGTGGAAATTCCCCACACCTGGAATGCTAAAGACATGCAGGTAAAAGTGAACTCCTTTTACGAAGGAACAGGATACTATAAAAAGAACTATTATGCGGACAAGAGTTTGCAGGGCAAACGAGTATTCTTACGATTTGAAGGAGTAGGAACCTGTACCGAAGTTTATGTAAACGGAAAACTGGTAGGTACACACAAAGGTGCGTATTCCGCTTTCGCCACAGAGATAGGAACAGCTCTAAAATATGGTGAAGATAACGAGATTCTTGTAAAAACTGATAATACGGCCCGCCCGGATGTTATCCCGGTCAATCACAGTCTTTTTGGAGTATATGGAGGCATGTATCGCCCCGTGTGGCTGATCGTTACGGAACAAAGTAACATAACAGTTATGGATTGTGCTTCGCCCGGTGTCTATATCACACAAAAAAATGTATCGCATCAATCGGCAGATATTACCGTAAAAGTGAAACTGGACAATGGTTGTCTGAAACCGGAATCTTTGGTACTTCAAAATACAATTTACACACAGGAGGGAAAGAAAGTAGCTTCTGACGATCAAGCCATTGAGCTTACTCCGCAAGGAACTCAAAGTTATTGCACTACTTTTAAACTCAAGAAACCTCATTTATGGCAAGGACGCAAAGACCCTTATTTATACAAAGTTGTTTCCCGTCTGTTGGCCGATGGTAAAGTGATTGATGAAGTGACCCAGCCATTGGGAGTACGCAAATACGAGATTATAGCCGGCAAAGGTTTCTATCTGAACGGAGAGAAATATCCGATGTATGGAGTGACAAGACATCAGGACTGGTGGGGCCTGGGAAGTGCTCTTAAAAATGAGCAACACGATTTTGACCTGGCTACTATCATGGATGTAGGAGCTACAACTGTTCGTTTTGCCCACTACCAACAATCCGATTATCTCTATTCCCGTTGTGATAGTCTTGGATTGATTATCTGGGCCGAAATACCTTTCGTTAATCGTGTAACCGGCTATGAAGCAGAAAACGCACAGACGCAATTGCGCGAACTGATCAGGCAGAGTTTCAATCATCCTTCCATTTACGTATGGGGACTCCATAATGAAGTATACCAACCACATGAATATACGGCTTCATTAACACAAGCCTTACATGATTTGGCTAAAACGGAAGATCCCGACAGGTATACAGTCTCAGTAAACGGATATGGGCATGCAGAACATCCTGTAAACCAAAACGCCGACATACAGGGGATGAACCGTTATTTCGGTTGGTACGAAAAGAAGGTTCAGGACATTAAGCCCTGGATAGAAAATATGGAAAAAGAGTATCCCTGGCAAAAGCTAATGCTTACGGAATACGGAGCAGATGCCAATATCGAGCACCAAACCGAATATTTAGGAGATGCCCTGAACTGGACCAAACCCTTCTATCCGGAAACCTTCCAGACAAAAACACACGAATATCAATGGAGCGTGATAGCCGAACATCCATCTATCATTGCTTCTTACCTTTGGAATACGTTTGATTTCGCTGTCCCGATGTGGGGACGCGGCGGAGTACCTGCACGTAATTTAAAAGGACTGGTTACTTTTGACCGGAAAATAAAAAAAGATTCTTACTTTTGGTACAAAGCTAATTGGAGTAAAGATCCGGTGCTGTATCTTACACAACGCAGAAACACCGAACGAGAGAAAAAAGTAACTTCCGTTACTATATATTCCAATATAGGTACTCCGAAAGTATATCTTAACGGTCAAGAGTTGAATGGCATACGAAAAGGATATACAGACGTACATTACGTCTTTGACGAAGTGACCTTGAATAATGGTAAAAATACATTAACAGCTATCGTCCGGTATAAAGGCAAAGAATACAAAGACGAGATTAAATGGAACTATACCGGTGAGAAAAAACGGGAAGCAGACTCCTATGTCAACAAAAGTGTACATGCCGGCTGGTAATACACAAAGTATCAAACTTGTTTTGACACATTTTTAAACTATAAATTATATATCATGAAAGGATTAAAGTTTTTATTATTGGGTGTCTGTGTAGCTTTTGCCGCATGCTCTGCCCAGTCACCATCCGTACAAGTATCGGACAAAGGAACCCACTGGAGCTGGGATAAAGGAACAATTGTAGTGGAGACTCCGGAACGCCCCGCAGGACAGACCAGTGTAATCGGGCTGACTACTCCGAAAATGGATGTCGTTCGCGTTGGTTTTGTAGGATTGGGCATGCGTGGCCCTGGTGCAGTAGAGCGTTTCACCCACATTCCGGGTACACAGATTGTAGCCCTTTGTGATTACGAACAGGAACGTGCTGAAAAATGTCAGCAATATCTGAAAAAAGCTTCTATGCCTAAAGCGGCTGTTTACTCGGGTGAAAAAGGATACGAAGAGTTGTGTAAACGTGACGATATAGACCTGGTTTATATTGCTACCGACTGGTTACACCACTTCCCTGTTGCTATCTGTGCTATGGAAAACGGTAAAAATGTAGCCATTGAAGTTCCTTCGGCTATGAATCTGGAAGAGTGCTGGGCATTGATTGACATGTCAGAAAAGACACGCAAGCACTGCATGATTCTGGAAAACTGCTGTTATGACTGGTTTGAAATGAATACATTGAATATGGCTCAACAAGGAGTATTCGGAGAAGTTCTCCGCGCCCAGGGTGCTTATATTCATAATCTGGAGCCATTCTGGGATCATTATTGGAAGAACGGAGAAGCTGATAAGTTAGGCTGGCGTCTGGATTATAATATGAAACACCGGGGTGATGTATACGCTACTCATGGCCTTGGCCCTGTAGCCCAGGCACTGGATATACACCGTGGAGACCGTATGAAAACACTGGTTGCCATGGATACCAAATCGGCAGTAGGCAAAGCACTGGTAGAAGAAAGAACCGGTGAGACCTGCAACAACTTCCGCAATGGTGACCACACTACAACACTCATCCGTACAGAGAATGGAAAAGTGATCGAAATACAGCACAATGTAATGACTCCGCAACCTTACAACCGTTTATATCAGCTTACGGGAACCAAAGGCTTTGCTAATAAATACCCGGTACAGGGTTATGCACTGGATGCCAAGCAAATGAGTGCTTCGGGAGTAGAACCCAAAGTGGACGATCTTAGTTCTCATAGCTTCCTGCCCAAAGATGAGATGGGTGCTTTAGTAGAGAAATACCAGCATCCTATTCTGAAGAAATATGGCGAAATGGCTAAAGAAGTAGGTGGACATGGCGGTATGGACTTCATCATGGACAGCCGTCTGGTATACTGTCTGCAAAATGGCTTGCCACTGGATATGGACGTATATGATATGGCAGAATGGTGTTGCCTGGCAGAACTGGGAGAATTGTCTATGGACAACAATTGTGCTGCAGTGGCTTTCCCTGACTTTACCCGTGGCGAATGGAATAAAGTACAAGGTTACAAGCACGCTTATGCCAGCCCTGAAGACGAAGCCGCCACTATGGAAAAGGCCAAAGCTTTCACAGAAAAACTGAAAGAACAGGGAGCCAAAGAGTGGGCTGAAGAGAAATAAAAGGAGTTTGTAGCTTCTAATCATAAAGAGAGCCATCTTCAATCTGTCGGACAGGTTGGAGATGGCTCTTCTTTTAATCGATAAGCATTACAAATATAAAAGATACACTAAGTATATTCTACCGTAGAGTATTCAGTAACCCGCTACAGGCATCTTCAAGCACATCAATCACATACTCAAAACCTTCAGCACCTCCATAATACGGATCGGGAACGTGATCGGCAGGAATACGGGTACAATATTCCGTCATGCGATGAATTTTCTTCTGCTCTTCCGGACCCGGGGCACGCTCTTTCAAATCATCAATGTTCCGGTCGTCCATTCCGATAATAAGATCGAAATCATAAAAATCTTCAGTACGTACCGGACGGGAACGGTGAACCAGATTATAACCACGACGGGCAGCATGAGCACGCATCCGGCTATCCGGCAACTCTCCCTGATGATAAGATAAAATGCCGGCAGAGTCTATCACAAACTCCTTTTCCAGACCAGCTTCTTTCAGAAGATGCAACATCACCCCTTCGGCTGTAGAGGAGCGGCATATATTACCGAGGCAAACAAACAATATTTTCTTCATAAATTCAGCAAGTTTAATTGATTAAGAGACAAGGGAACAAGAAACTGCGTCTATTTTTATGGTACACCATACTCCCACACTACAATGAGTTCAAAATCTCATTCGCCCTATTTACAGTTACAGCAGCAGGTGTCTCCGGGAAATCAGTCAGACGGAAAGCAGACAACATTTTCTCTATCTTTTTCCAACCTGCTTTATTACCTTTCTCTAAAAATTCTTTACGCAGTAAAGTTATCTTTTCATGTGCCTGAATCCCTTCAACCAGCTTTTCGAACCGGATAGAACTACGCGCACCGGGATATACCAGATACGTATCCCCTCCTGCCCAGGTACGGAAACGAGAGTCGAGCAAGGGTTCGAGCGGCCAACTATTGTATGCCCAACGCAGATAACCATTCAAATGTTTCTGTGCTGAATAGAAACTCATCCAAGCAGCCTCGGCCGGATCAGAAAAGGTAAATGTATTGGGATAAGCCTCAGCACAAGAGGTATAATAAGTGGTCGGTTTATTCTCCGAAGCGCGGCGCATACGCACATCTACCGGAAACTCCTGTCCGATACTGATACAGTAATCATAAAGAGCCGGTTCAATCTCTGCATGATAATTACCTGCCAAAGATACTTTGAACTCCGGATCGGCTTTGCGAATCACTGCCAATGTCTTTTGCATCACTTCCATCGGACGTTCATCCATAGCAATCGTACAAATATCAAACCATCCTTTTTCCCGTAAATGTTTCGAAAAGGAAGATAACATAGCCACCCACATCTCTTCGTACTCTTTTTCTCCGGGAGCTGTCTTCACCGCTTGCAGCGTATTGGAAGCCTGGTCAAAATATTGAAATGAGAGTTCCCAGGGTACCATTGAATAACAATTTATCTGCCGGTTGATACCCGTACTCATCATAAACTCTACCCAACGGTCGAACACTGTATAATCAAAACTCCAGGTACCATCCGCTTTTTTCATCCAAGTCACCATTGTTTCAAAGAAATCTTCTGTCTGTCCGTTCCAGGGTTTGTGCATTATACTGGCAGTAATAATCTTCTGGCCGGCATCTGCCAACATCTTCATCAACGGCCGCATGGCATCCAGATGTTCCTGACTCCAAAGCGGTACCTGATAATAACGGGCCACAGCAAACGGATTTTGCCAAAGATCGAGATGGTAAGCCCATTGGGAAGGAACAGGCAATACCCGGTTGGACACCTGAATTTCTAACCGAAGCTTACCCAACAATTGTTCACCATCTTTAATCAGTAAATCTCCTTTATAAACTCCGGGAGCTACCGATTGCGGTATCTGACATTTTACCCAAACAGGTTGTGTAGACATTGGCAGAAGTTGCATATCCTGTATGGTATGATCTATTGGATCTGCCACCAATAAAGAATCAAATAAAGAATGATCGGGGCGATATCCGCAACCACCTTTCTTATCCTTATTCAGTTCATCCGTCATTACATAACGGACAAAGCCAAGGTTGCAGGCATCAGCAGGAATCAGGTCACCTTTGTTATTCTTCAAATCAGTGAGACTGCAATTCAACTCTTTTACCTCTCTACCTGTCCATACAACAGCCTGCGCATTTACTCTTTCACCACGCCAGGCACGCAACCGAAGGGTGTTTTGCTGTTTTAACCCCGGCACAGCATGTTTTGCATAATGTACATCTGTGGTTCCCCAGGAAGTGTGCGGAGATTTAACCGCAACCCATTCCTGCGCCGAGGGCTGCACCGGGTCCGGCAACTCTATATAAGAATTCACCGGGTAAGGAGCTTGCCCGGTCGGCACTCCACACTGGGTTGTTCCTTGCTGAGCAAAGGAGATTCCCGTGCCCAACATACAAGAAAATAAAAATACCGTAATTCGCTTCATAGTTTCTATTCTAAGGATAAATAAATATATAAATCTACATAGGATCGACATCGTAGTACACGATTAGTGATTTGAAACGCTCATCTTCAATCATTTCCCGCTGTACTTGCAGGAGTAACTCCCGCGCACGGCTCATAGGAGCATTATACTCTATCTTCACAACGATCTTCTTTATAAAAAAAGTCTGAATACGCCCCACCGGAGGTTTATCCGGGCCTAACACCCGTGCCCCGAATACCGAACGTAATTTCCCTGCCATTACATCAGCAGTTTGTTCCAGCATTGCTTCATTCCGGTTTTTCAGGTATACATAGACCAACCGGTAATAAGGAGGATAATGGAACATCTGTCTTTCGGCAAGCTGCCCGTCTACCATTTGTTCATAATCATTTGCCATCACCTGTGAGATAATAGGATGATCTATACTTTTGGTCTGCAATACAACACGGCCTTGCTTATTTCTTCTTCCGGCACGTCCGGACACTTGCGCCATCAACTGAAAAGCCCGTTCATAGGAACGAAAATCCGGATAATTCAACATAGTATCGGCATTCAGAATTCCCACCACACTGACATGATCAAAATCCAATCCCTTAGACACCATCTGTGTACCGATAAGAATATCCGTTTTTCCCTGTTCAAAGTCGGCAATAATCTTTTCATAAGCAGAACGGGTACGAGTGGTATCCAAATCCATACGCGCCACAGCTGCCTGGGGAAAAGCTATTTTTATATCATCTTCTATTTTCTCTGTACCAAATCCTCTATTGACCAGCTCTGTTCCATCACAGGCAGGACAGGAACGGGGCAACTGATAAGTATACCCACAATAATGGCAAGTCAGCTGATTGATACCTTTATGATAAGTCAGACTGACATCACAATTCTTACACTTAGGTACCCAGCCACAAGTGCGGCATTCAATCATCGGAGCAAACCCACGACGGTTCTGAAACAGAATAACCTGCTCTTTTTGCTCCAGCGCCTCACGTATGTATTGAAGAAGCAACGGAGAGAATTGCCCTACCATCCGCTTCTTGCGATGCAGTTCCTTTATATCAACGGGAATAATCTCCGGTAACCTGATTTCTTTATATCGCTCTTTCAACTCAACCAAACCGTATTTGCCGGTAGTAGCATTATACCAGGTTTCCACAGAAGGAGTAGCAGTACCCAATAAAACTTTCGCACCATACAAAGAAGACAAGACAATTGCCACATTACGGGCATGGTAACGAGGTGCAGGGTCTTGCTGTTTATAGGTATTCTCATGTTCTTCATCCACTATCACCAACCCGAGGTTGCGAAATGGAAGAAAAACCGAAGAACGTACTCCCAATATTATATCATATCCTTCAGTACCCAATTGCTTTTGCCAGATTTCCACACGTTCCGCATCCGGAAACTTTGAATGGTAAATCCCCAAACGAGCTCCAAATACCCGTTTCAAGCGTTCGGTAATCTGAGTAGTAAGCGCTATTTCCGGCAACAGATACAGTACCTGTTTCCCCTGTCGGATCATTTCATTAATCAAATGAATATATACTTCTGTCTTTCCACTGGAAGTAACACCATGCAGCAAACAGACATTCTTATCCCGAAACCGCTCTGTTATCTCATCATATGCACGCTGTTGGTGTTCATTCAACGGATTGAGAGATACCACATCGTTGACCTGAACATTCAAACGCCCGATTTCATAAGGGTAGACCTCAAAGATCTTCTTCTCCACCAATCCATTCAGCACAGCGGGAGAAACACCGGAACGTTCCAGCAATTCTTTCTTAGACACCTCTCTCACAGGAGCATTACCTAAGACTCCCGAAAGCTCTACATATTTCATCAACAAGGCCAACTGCTTGGGCGCCCGGGAGAGAATGTCAAACAGAATATGCAGACGTCTTTCATCGGGAACACCTGCCAGACGAACACGAACCTCGATTTTGGGTTTATAAGTTCGTCGAAGTTCCTCCTTCACAAAAAGAGCCTCTTTATCAAGCAAAGATTTAATAACAGTAAGAATGTTTTTAATACCACTCTCCTTCTCCAGCTTGGTGACGCATTGCTCCGGTTCTTTAGACAATAAATCAAGAATGAGTTGCTCTTTCTCAGACAAACGTCCTTCCGCCTCAAAATCCGGATTATACTCTACAATTGTCTCGCTCTCGAGTTTAAGCCCTGAGGGCAGAGCAGCTTTGTAAACATCTCCCTGCGTACAGAGATAGTAATCCGCCAACCACTCCCAGAATTTAAACTGCACCGGCAGTAAAACAGGATCAGTATCAAGTATAGCAGATATTTCTTTTACTTCATACTCAACAGGGGCATAAAAATGTACATTACAAACAATAGCTGTATAAAACTTCTTCCGTCCGAAAGGAACCACAACCCGACACCCCGGCTGAATATTTTCCGCACCCTCATCGGGGAGAGAATACGTAAAGCTCCGGGGAAGCGGCAGTGGCAATATGACATCAACATATTTTTTCATTACGAGGACAAAGATAATGCAAACCGGGAGCAGAATAAAATGAACCCGTTCCTTTTTTATGCCAAGATGCAGTTTATCTCCGCTTTGGAGCAGAGATACAAAGCAGAGAAACGTATGAAAAGTGAGTTAAAGGGCTCAATTGACTACTTTAAACAAAAACGCGGATTAACGCAAATTTACACAGATTAAACATACTATCTGCGTAAATTTGCGTTAATCCGCGTTATATAATAATAGCTATTTTAGAAAAGATAAGCAGCAGAAATCTGCCAAGTCTTGGTTTTATAACTATCTGCTTTAAAGACACTATCAAAACCATCTTTCCATGTTACATCACCTGATTTTCCTAAAGGAATGTTATAGTTAAAACCTATCTGCAAATGCTTAATTAACTTCAAGCCGGCACCTACATTGACACCTACCATTGCACGTCTCTTGTCATAACCATTTTCATTGCCTTTGAAATCAAAATAAAAATCAGGACCTGCAGCGAGATAAATTCCCAGCAAACTTCCCAAACCTATATTATACTTCAGATTCACAGGAATATCCAATCCATATTGCTTTACAGCGTCGTTATCAGCCTTAATACCTTTCTGAGAGAACAACAGCGAACCATCGATTCCCAGTCCTACAACAGGAATTGTAAATTCAGCCATCGGGCCGATAAAGAAACCTGCCATATTATCTGATTTCAGAAGTTTATCATCAAAAGTCACTTTCGCAACATTCACACCACCTTTAACACCCCACTTAAGTTGTGCCTGAGCAGGCATAGCCATACCTATACATACAGCTACCAATAATGCACTTATAATTCTTTTCATAATCAAATTGTGTTTAAAATTCGGGACAAAGATATGTATTTAAAATTAAAAAACACAAATTAGGACTATTTTGTTCACCGTCTTTGTCTACGAACTGAAGCTTTAGGAGCAGCCGCCTCACGTTTAGAGCCTTGACGAGCACTGGAAGTACTCGTTGTTTTTTCACGCCCTTTCTTTTTTGAATTCGTTTTTACAGTTTCCTCAGGTTGAGCAGCAGCTTCCTGTTCCACCGCTGTCTCTTCGGCAGCCGCTTTTGCAGTTTTCTTCGCAGAAACTTTTTCTTTGATAGCTGGTTTGACAACTGTAGAAAGTGTATCCGATCCATACAAATGTTTCTCAAAGCTAACCAGTTCTGTTTCTATCCTCTTCTGCTCCTTCATCATTGCACTATCGGTCTTACAATATTCGGCCAAAGGACGATTCTGTAAATTGGTAGTTTTATAGATCTCCCCGTTATATTGACGGGTAACAAAGAAATCATCCATACTACGGTTGGCCACATTATTAAAGTTGCTGGCCATCACCATAGCTCCATTCAAATAAGGAGCAATATCTTTATAGTTCACCCAAAACATAGGTAATTTTACCCGTTCCGAACTAAAATCTTCTGAGCGATGATATACCGGACAAAGAGCCGTTATCACCGAACCGTAAGTAGAAGAACGTTGGTCAAAATACCACACTTCCTTCACAAAATAACTCAATATATCACCAGAAGGTATATCACTGTTTTCTATAACCAATACGCTATCACGACGATCTTTCAGCTTTCTCTGTTCGTAATAGATACTGAAACGGTCAAGCACATCCTTGAACTTGATCTCATTATCAGCCGTCAATCGCTCTGTACCATCCAACGTATACTCATACGCCGGAATCTTCTTTTGCCCCAACAATTTAAAAATCAACGAGAAAAGATTCATTCTGTCTCCCATTGGTTCTACCGGATAATAAAGTGCTCCGTTCTCTTCTTTCGTCATATCCAATGTACGATAAATCTCACGTGTCCATACCACATCTTGCGGAAGTGATTTGGAACCAGGATATCTGGTCTGAGCACGGACAGAGAGTTCGTTGGCACTCTTATTCTCTTCCTGAGCAGCGCGGGCCTTCGGTTGTGCCCATGTGGGAAGTATCCCTAACAACATGGTAACTCCAACAGCTATAATAATTTTACGTTTCATCATTCGTAACTCGTAATTTGTAATTCGTTATTAATTCACTATCACTTCCAGTGTCGTTGGCAATGAACGTTCTACACCATCCGGCCCTTTAGCACGTACCCGTGAGATATAAAAGCGTTTTCCACGTGACAAGCGACGGAACATCTCTTTCTGCCGGGACGAGAAACTGGCACCGGATGAAACTTCCGGTACAGCATTACCCATATTATCAAAGAAAGTAGTTTCGAAGCCTAATACCTGGAAATTAATATTCAGCAGTCCATCATCAATGGCAGCAATAATACCGTCCGTATTCATCAGTACAGCTTTTGGCAAACCACTTCCGCCACGATAACGTTTCATATTACCATTGGCATCCTTATACTCTATAAACGGAGAAGGATCGGGCAATTGGCGCACCCGGTACGAATAATCGCCCATAACCTGTGTACGTCCATCTACTGTTGCCGTAACACGTATCACAGCTTCTTTTCCGATAGCTGTAGGACGTGCCACATAGCCACCGCCTACCCGTTGCAGTGTTCCATTGCCATTTGCAATACTTGCCTGTACCTGTCCGCTGGGAACCCCCGGTACGGAAATACTGATCGGGTTGTCATATCCGGCATACAACACATTCATCAAAGTAGCAGAAACAGTAGCAGAAGGCTCTACCACATGATATTTCTGAGAGAAATCACGACGCAATATATCGCCATTCCCCCGGTTTAATTCCATATACCCCTGAAGAGTAAACTCACCGGTAGTATTACAAACCGTCTCATAAAATCCATGAGCGTCTTCGGGCAATTGCTTATCACCAATGTAGATAGTAGGACGTTGGGTAGAGTCTACTGCCGCCAGAATAATCTGTGCACTCAATTTACCACCACGCACCACATTCTGCGAACTGGGAATGACGTAAGCATTAATCTGATTCACACGCACATCATGTACATCAATGTCTTTTGTCAATGTATGTAATACTTCACCTTCGGCATAACGTATATCGCTCTGCAGTTTTGTAAGCAGAGTAACTGCAGCAGCTACTGGAGTACCTTCAAAAAGACGGGGAATGTTCAGCGTAAGGTTATCGCTGATGATTTTCTTCTGTACCGGATCTTCTATCTGTGCCAGAATTTCGATTTTATATTTACTGATCCACGAAGCCAATTCTTTTCCTTTGCCCGTACGGGGGGAAAACATCACATAAGAAGCTGCTTCCAGGTCTTCCTGGCTTGATTCATTAATCTTCGCTTTCAGGTCTCCCACGAAAACATAGAGTGAGTCGGACATCCGCTTTACATGCATTGCTTTATCATACCACGGTCCCACCTTTTCAGGATTTTTCTCCATAGACTCCGCCAATGCATTGTACAGCGAACGGTTCTGTTCGGAGGAATTGGATGTAGTACGCGTCAGGCTTTCATCCACAAGGGTAAAGCCACGCAACACATCCGAGGAGACGTTGAGTGCCAGCAATGCCATAAGAACGATATACATAAGGTTTATCATCTTCTGGCGCGGTGTCTGTGATCCAAAGCTCATAATTGTTCTTTTTTATTTTGAAGTCATAGCCTGCAACATACGGGCATACACTTCGTTGAGTTCTTCAATCTGACGGGCCATTCTGCGAGTTTGTTCATGTACCTGGTCAATGGTTCCTATTTGTGTACTTACACTACGCAACTGCATTTCGTAAATAGCATTGATACCTGCAAGGTTTTTGCTCAACAGATTCATTTGTTCCGTATCCTGAGAAATAGTCTGTGCCTGTTCCGTACAACGGGAAAGCATTTCAGTCATCGCCTTCAACTGCTCCAGATAAGCAGCAGTAGCTTCTTCCATCTCCGGAGTAACAGGTGCATTATTCACCGGATCAGCAACAGACTGCACGGATGGCACCGGAGCACCTGCCTGTACAGGCCCACCACCTTGTACCACTACTATCGAAGGACTTCCGCCGGCTGTAGCTACATTCCCTCCGAGCATAGCACCTGTATTCACCGGCGTTGCTCCCTGCTGAGACATAGCATCACCTGCAACCACAGTCCCAGCGGGTATAGCACCCACTACCATTGAATCTCCTGTCTCCTCTTTCCGCTTTACGCCCGAAAGATCGAAAGCAGAAAGGAAGAATATCAATACCTCAGTACCCATCCCGGCAAACAACATAAAGTTGGCCCCCGGCAAATGAGTTAATTTAAAGAGCGTGCCCATGATTACTACCGATGCTCCCCAGTTATAAGCGTAGTTCATGATTGTCTGTCCCTTAGGAGTAGACATAAAATCCTGTATTTTCTGCCGCAGACTTCTCTTATTATCTCTATTTGCCATAATTATCTTCCTTTCTTATTATAACCAACCTGTGTACGCACGCATCGGAAACCGATATAGGAACGCTGTTCGTTTTGATATTCTGAAGTTCGGGCATCCGAACGGATAAATGCATTGACATCTTTCCATGAACCACCACGAACTACTTTCTTCTTCATCCTGTAGGGATCTTCTATAGCAGCATTGTACCGCAAATCCGGATTGACGTCGCTCATTGACATCACGCCCGACTCTGTATATACTGTCGATGTCCATTCAGAGACATTACCTGCCATATCATAAAGTCCGTTCACATTGGGTGAATATGCCCCTACCCGGGTGGTAATCAGGTTACCGTCTTTCGTATAGTCTCCCTTACCAGGTTTGTAATTAGCTTTGTAGCATCCCTTCTCATCTTTCGTCTCTTCGTCAGACCACGGGTATTTATTACCATCACGTCCGCGCGCTGCAAACTCCCATTCGGCTTCTGTCGGGAGGCGATAGCGCTGTATGAACCGGGCCTGCCCTTTGAGTCCGGCAAGCAAATAATTGGTACGCCACACGCAGAAAGCATTTGCCTGTTCCCAGCTGATACCCACAATCGGATTGTCATTATAACTTGGATGATTGAAATACAAACGCATATATGACTCATGGTTCGCATTCGGGAAGTCATTTACCCAGCACGTTGTATCGGGATAGATATTAATGATGTAACTGTTCAGAAAATCCCATTCGCTGGAGAGCGGACGCGTAATCGTACGATTCACAATACGACCGTCATCATCAATGTAAGCCGTATCCTTAGAAATCATAATCACCTCATCCGGATTGGCAGGAATATCTGTATTCTTATTGCGTTCCGTAGGATTCAGACGGTTACGGCGCTTAGCGGCCTCCACATAGTCATAAACTTCATAGTAATAGTTCATTTGTGAAGCGTCCAGCATCATTGTCCCATCCACCGGATGTTTCCGATAAACACTCTGGATAGCCATCTGCTCATCTTCTGTGGCTTTTCTCCATGGAATAGGTTTCGACCAGTTAAGATAAGGTTTGATAGGATTGCCTTCCCGGTCTTCTTCTATTTTATAAAGTTCATTGCCTCCGTATGCCGGATCAGCAAGACGTTCACGAATAATAGAATCGCGCACCCAGTATACAAACTGTTTGTATTTGGCCACGGAAACCTCCGTCTCATCCATCCAGAAAGACTCCACCGATATTTCTTTTGTCGGTACGGGAGCACCCCAAAGCGAATCCTGTTCTTCGGGACCCATCTTCAGAGAACCTCGTTTTATCAGCACCATGCCATAAGGGGCGGGTTCGTTCCATGCCGTAGTACTGACACCTGTCACCTCTCCGCCAGGTGCGCCGGAGCCTCCTCCTACCATGCGTCCCATACACGAAGAAAGCAAAGCGACCAGCAACGTCACTGCTATACAGTTTTTACTTCTCATTCTTTTCTTCACAATTATAAGATTCGTATACTCTTATGTTTATTCTTACTTTTCTTAAATAAATTGATATCCATCGCATAACTTACTACCAGATCATGGCTCCCGTTTCCGATCCCAATCTTCGAGGTATAAGCTTCGTAAGCATATCCTACTGTTACTCCACGAATCGTAGCTCCCAGACTGATTGTAACAGAAACTCCCGGCGAATAGGTGAGCCCACCAACAAATACTCTTTCGTTAAAAGTGTACAATACACGACCTGTCATATCGAGTCTTACCGAAGTTAAATTACTCTGTAATAAGAGCGATGGTTGTATGGAAACTAACGGATTACGAGTCTGAATATTGTATCCTCCCGTGAAATAAAGCATTGGATCAACCTTAAATTCATTGGTCGTACCGCTCTCTTGTGTCCCGAATTCTACGGTTGGTGAGGTTAAATGTTGCCCAGAAAAACCGACATAAAATTTCGGATGCGAATAAAATCCACCTATCCCCAAATCAAGCCCCATACCACTTTGTTGCTGGGTAGGAAAAGCCGGATCATCCTGTTGGTCTTCTCCGAGATAAATATCTGCAGGATCAAAGGAGATATTGAGAAAGCCCACCTGTAAACCAATGCCCAACCTTCCTTTCCGTATTTGGTGCTTATAAGAATACTGCAGCCAGACACGTTGATTTCTAAAGAGTCCGATACCCTCATTGAAAAAACCCGCTCCTACTCCATGCTTTTTATTGAACAGCGAAAAAGGCATGTCAGCACCAAAATACATACTACGCGGAGCATGGGTGAAGTTCATCATTTGCATAGAGTATGTACCGGAAATATTGAGTTTATCAGTCTGTCCCGCCCACGCAGGGTTATAAAAGCCCTTCAAATCCCAGTATTGAGTGAAGTGCACATCAAACTGCGCCTTGACTTTCAAAGAAGAGAACAAAGCCAGGGTAGTGAGGATACATATAAAAAGAAACCGGTTCATCAGTATAAAGAACTATAAAACCGAAAAAAAATTGTGTGAAGAGAGTAAATCATTTGAAAATGTGATGTGATGACAATGTCTTGAAAATTAACAGTTGACTCTTCTTTCAAATGTATACATATAGACTATATACTTTTTCAGTTCAAATATATACCTATGTAATGTACTGTATATCTTATTCCTACATCAATAAACAGTACTACCCCGTTATGAAAACACCCGGATGTTCTTCATCAAAACATCCGGGTGTTTTAAACAAGAACATGGGGATGTTTTATAAAAGAACATCCCCATGTTTTGCTTATTCAAATCAGTTATTCCACCTCCATAAAAGCTATTACCTACTTGTAGAAAAGCCTATTATTTATACATGGAATAACGTACACTCTCGTTTACTGTATAAAGCCTTATTTATTCGGCTTTATATCCAGCTTCACCGGTTTAATCATATTCTCCGGTTTCAAAATAGTATCGAGATCTTTCTTAGAGAGAATATCATGCTCCAACACCAGTTCATAGACACCCTTTCCGGTTTCAAGAGCCTCTTTGGCAATCTTCGTAGAGTTCTTGTAACCAATCACCGGATTGAGTGCAGTAACCACACCGATACTGTCGTGCACATGACGACGGCAGGTTTCTTCGTTGGCCGTGATACCATCAATGCACAAAGTACGCAAAGTATCAAATCCATTCATCAACAGATCGGCTGATTCAAAGCAACACTGTGCCATGACAGGCTCCATAGCATTCAGCTCCATTTGTGCAGCTTCACCACTCATGGCTACACAAAGATCATTACCTATCACTTTATAAGCTACCTGATTCATTACTTCAGGAATCACCGGATTTACCTTACCTGGCATAATAGACGAACCGGGTTGCATGGCGGGAAGGTTAATCTCACCCAATCCGCAACGCGGACCGGAAGCCAATAAACGCAGGTCATTACAAATCTTATTCATTTTGACGGCCACACGCCGCATTGCTGACGAATACCCTACCATAGAGGAAGTATCCGAAGTAGCCCCTACCAGATCATCGGCCAGTTTTATATCCAGTCCGGTTATTTTCCGCAGGGCTTCAATGCATTTTTCCGCATACCCGGGCTCAGCCGTTATGCCAGTTCCGATAGCAGTAGCTCCCATATTTACCGTCAGAAAGTCCTGAGCTGCAAAATCCAGATTTTTAATTTCATCCCGAAGAATACTTGCAAAACCATTGAAGGTCTGCCCTAAAGTCATCGGTACGGCATCTTCCAGCTGAGTACGTCCCATTTTAATGATATGTGCAAACTTTCCGGCTTTCTTCTGGAAAGCTTCAATAAGTTCATTAAAATGTTTCATTAGTTTGAGATGGGTATAATACAGACCAATATGGATAGCTGTAGGATAAGCATCATTGGTAGATTGCGAACGGTTGACATGATCATTGGGCGAGCAATACTGATACTCTCCCCGCTTATGTCCCATCAACTCAAGAGCACGGTTGGCAATCACCTCATTGGCATTCATATTGGTAGTAGTACCGGCACCTCCCTGAATCATATCTACCGGAAACTGCTCGTGATGCTTACCTTCAAGAATTTCTTTACAGGCTTTCAGAATAACATCTGTTTGTTCTTTGGTCAGCAGATGAAGTTCATAGTTGGCAATCGCTGCTCCCATTTTAGTTATAGCAAGCGCATTTATGAACAAAGGATATTCATTGAGATGAAATTTGCTGATCTGAAAATTCTCAATGCCTCTTAATGTCTGTACACCATACAAAGCACTCTCCGGTACTTCACGACTTCCTATCAAATCACTTTCAGTACGGGTTTCTTTTGATAAATTCTGTTCCATAATATCTCTTTTTTAACAATGACGTTTTATGAGTTTCTGTTATAATAACCAAACCCGGCTCTTATTGTTTTAATAAATATGCGAAAACCATTCAACTTATTTTTTGTTGTTTTATCATATTAGTAGATTTCTGTTATCTTTACCCGACCTTAAAAAAAGAAAGATATGATTTTACAATTGGCATTTGTACTAACAGCTATTATTATCGGAGCTCGCTTAGGCGGCATCGGATTAGGAGTAATGGGAGGTGTCGGATTAGCGATACTTACCTTCGTATTCGGTCTGCAACCGACTGCGCCTCCTATTGATGTGATGTTGATGATTGCCGCTGTTATTTCGGCAGCCTCCTGTATGCAAGCGGCCGGAGGGCTCGACTACATGGTAAAATTAGCCGAAAAGCTGCTACGCAAAAACCCTTCGCATGTCACGATCCTCAGCCCGATTGTGACGTATCTGTTCACTTTCGTTGCAGGAACAGGGCACGTAGCCTATTCGGTTCTGCCGGTTATTGCAGAGGTTGCCACTGAAACCAAAATACGCCCGGAAAGGCCGCTCGGCATAGCTGTCATTGCATCGCAACAGGCTATTACGGCAAGTCCTATTTCTGCTGCTACAGTTGCTCTGTTGGGATTATTGGCCGGATTCGATATCACTCTGTTCGATATTTTGAAAATAACAATCCCGGCTACAATCATAGGTGTACTGGTAGGTGCTTTTTTCTCCATGCGTGTAGGTAAAGAACTGATAGACGATCCGGAATATCAAAAGCGCGTTGCAGAAGGAATGATAAAAGAGCACAAAGTGAAGATCAAAGATGTGCAGAACAAACGCCATGCGCTGGTTTCGGTACTCATTTTCATATTAGCTACCGTGTTTATTGTATTCTTCGGCTCATTTGAGGGAATGCGCCCTTCATTCCTTATCGACGGAGAAATCGTCACATTAGGCATGTCTTCCATCATAGAGATTGTCATGCTATCAGCCGCCGCCCTTATTCTATTGTTTACTAAGACTGACGGCCTCAAAGCTACACAAGGTTCTGTTTTCCCGGCAGGAATGCAAGCAGTAATCGCTATCTTCGGAATAGCATGGATGGGTGATACATTCCTCCAGGGGAATATGGGCGAACTAACCCAATCCATCGAAGGAGTTGTACGCGAAATGCCCTGGTTATTTGGTATCGCACTATTCGTCATGTCTATCCTGCTTTACAGCCAGGCTGCCACTGTACGTGCACTGATGCCACTGGGTATTGCACTGGGTATCTCACCCTATATGCTGATAGCCATGTTCCCGGCAGTGAATGGATATTTCTTCATTCCGAATTACCCTACCGTAGTAGCAGCTATCAATTTTGACCGTACGGGCACAACAAAAATAGGTAAATATGTGTTGAATCATTCCTTTATGATGCCCGGCATTGTATCTACGGTGGTAGCAATCGTACTGGGACTCTTATTCATACAATTTTATTAAACCGAAAATATTATTAACCTAAACAACCATTTAGTCATGAAAGAATTAAAAAAACTGAGTTTGATAGTAGTCTCGTTACTATTCTCCGTCACCCTGGCTTTTGCTGCGGGAAAACCTAATATCCATATTCTTGCTACGGGCGGAACCATTGCCGGAACAGGTACATCGGCCACTTCAACTAACTACACTGCCGGGCAAGTAGCGATCAGCACGCTGCTGGATGCAGTACCCGGATTGAACGACATAGCTAATGTAACCGGTGAACAGATTGTAAAAATCGGTTCGCAGGATATGAATGATGCGGTGTGGTTAACACTTGCAAAAAAGATAAACGAATTGCTGAGACGTCCGGATATAGACGGTATCGTCATCACCCACGGAACGGACACTATGGAGGAAACGGCCTATTTCCTTAACCTGACGGTGAAAAGCTTTAAACCCGTTGTACTGGTAGGCGCCATGCGTCCTTCCACTGCATTGAGTGCCGATGGTCCGTTGAATATATACAATGCCGTAGTTACTGCCGGTGCCAAAGAATCAAGTGGCAAGGGAGTATTGGTTGCAATGAACGGCCTTATCCTCGGAGCAGAAAGTGTACAAAAGATGAACACCATTGATGTACAGACTTTTCAGGCTCCTAACTCTGGTGCGTTGGGATACATCTTCAATGGAAAGGTATTCTACAATCAGTCACCTCTGAAAAAACATACAATGCAGTCCGTTTTTGATGTGACTTACCTGGAATCACTCCCCAAAGTAGGCATCGTTTATAGCTATTCAAATATCGAAGCTGATATGGTGGCTCCTTTACTGAGCAACGGATACAAAGGTATTATTCATGCCGGCGTAGGCAACGGAAATATCCACAAGAATATCTTCCCGATACTGACAGAAGCCCGCAAAAAGGGAATTCTGGTAGTCCGCTCTTCCAGAGTACCTACCGGCCCGACTACTCTGGACGCAGAGGTAGATGATGCCCAATATCAATTTGTTGCTTCTCAGGAGCTGAATCCGCAGAAAGCACGTGTGTTGTTAATGCTTGCATTGACAAAAACGAACGACTGGAAACAGATTCAGAAATACTTTAATGAATACTAAAAAATGAGTGATTAATGATTAGTGATAAGCGGCTGCGCTTTTACGCCGCATGGCACCAATCACTTATCACTAATCACTAACCGCTAACTCACCGATCCGATTATGAAAAAAATAATGTTTATACTGCTCATCATGGGTAGTATCCAAGGGATATATGCCCAAAAGACAGAGAAGAGTAAGAAATTTATGGTTGATAAAACACTATTCGAAGAACTGACGGATGTCAAAAAGAAATCGGATAAGTTCAACCTCTATCTCAATATGCAGGGAAGCTTCGACGCGAACTTCCGGGACGGATTTGAAGAAGGTGCTTTCAAAATGCGCCAGCTCCGTATCGAGATGAAGGGAAATATCAATGACTGGCTTTCGTATCGCTATCGCCAGCGACTGAACCGCTCCAACGAAGGAGGTGGTATGATTGACAATATACCTACCTCAATAGACTACGCCGGAATAGGTATCAAGCTGAATGATCAGTTTAATCTCTTTGCCGGTAAGCAATGTGCTGCTTATGGGGGTATTGAATTCGACTTGAATCCGATAGACATCTACGAGTACAGTGACATGATTGAAAACATGAGTAACTTCATGACCGGATTGAACATCGGTTATAATCTTACTTCGACCCAACAACTCAATCTGCAGATATTGAACAGCCGCAACGGTTCATTCGACAGTACCTATGGTATCACAGAAAATGAAGAGGGGCAACGGCCTGATCTACGCTCCGGTAAATTGCCACTGGTGTACACATTGAACTGGAATGGTAATTTCAATGATGTATTCAAGACCCGCTGGTCGGCCTCCGTCCTGAGTGAAGCTAAAAGTAAGAATATGTATTATTATGCATTGGGTAATGAACTGAACCTGGATAAGTTCAATATGTTCCTCGACTTTATGTATTCTCACGAAGATATAGACCGGAATGGAACAATCACCGGTATAGTAGGACGTCCGGACGGTCATAATGCTTTTGATGCCGGATACCTCTCTGTTGTAACCAAGCTGAACTATCGATTCTGCCCCAAATGGAATGCGTTTGTAAAAGGTATGTACGAAACAGCCTCTGTCACCAAAAGTACGGAAGGAATAGCCAGAGGTAATTATCGCACTTCCTGGGGCTACCTCACCGGTATAGAGTATTATCCGATGAAAACCAATCTGCACTTCTTCCTCACCTATGTGGGACGAACCTATAATTTCACTTCCCGTGCCAAAGTATTGGGACAAGAAGATTACAGTACCAACCGTGTATCCGTAGGATTTATCTGGCAGATGCCGGTATTTTAAAAAACTATTTTCAATTTATTCATAAGTAATGAACAGGTAAAACACAAATTACACAAATTAGAATTTAAAATTTGTGTAATTTGTGTTTCATTTTATTCCACCTTTCCATTTATTCCCACTGTGATATATCATGATTAAACAGACGCCAAATATATCAAAAACATTACTTAGTCACCTAATAATTGCTGCATACACCGTACTCATTAAAATTGAGAAATATATAATTCCTTTCAAGTTCCACTTTCGGTTTTTACTAAGAGTGAAATTCTCAAATTATGGTTAAATGAAAAGTGATTTGGGAGCCAGTGTAATTGTGATAAGTTTAGCTCATTGTTGTACGATTTTGAATACACCACACCACAAAGTAACAAAGCACAAAGTTTTAATTTTTAAAATCAACTCCTACAATAACTCTGTACATTTGTGTATTCTGTTATGAACTAATTTGTTTCAAATAGTTGAAATTCGTATTAAATATAAGTCAGGATACATACACAAACAAGTAAATTATACAACTGGATGATCTTAGTTTTTTTTTAAGAAAGAAGCGTTTTGCACAAAAAAGAAAAATATTGAACCATAATATTGGAATAGCATTAAATAATATGTAATTTTGCAGACATTCCTAAACCAACTACTTAACTATTCAATATACCAACTTATAATTAAATACAATCACTATGAAAAAAACACTACTGCTATTATTATCAGGTTCTTTTTGTTTATCAATCTCCGGACAGATAACCCGTGAAAATAATTCCGTCCGTAATGGAGACGAAATCATAAAACAACAGATGCAATATAAAGATCCGGGAAGATCCGGTGAAAATGTAATATGGGATTTCAGTATGCTGAAAGCTGTCAACCCTAAATACAAATTGACTTTTCGTGCTCCGGAACTTATCAATGACAGTATTTATATCATGGGACGAGATACACTACTCAAAAAAGACTCCGATATAAATCATTTGATCATTGGTGAGGAACACTCCACGATGTATTATTATCAGATAAAAGGAGACACGATGTTTTGTTTGGGCCATGAAAATCCTGTAACGCTTATGCATCATAAAATGCCACTTCCATTGATGGTTTTTCCCTTTAATTACAAACGAAAAATAGAACAAAAATTTGAATCAGAAGGATTGCATACTTCATTAAAAAGAACCAATACTTATGGAAATATAAGCGTTGAATCAGACGCTTATGGGAAAATGATATTACCTTCGGGTGATACACTAAATAATATTCTCCGAATTAAAACTGTACAAATTATAAATGATACTTCTAACATCAAAAAAAACAAACCCAGCCCTGGTGACATAGCTAAAATATTACTTAGCAGGCAGCAAAAACAGAATCCAGTCAAATGCCACAAGCAGATAGAAGCAAACACATATAGTTGGTATGCCAAAGGTTATCGTTACCCTATCTTTGAAACTGTTCAAGCATTCGAAGTGGTAGATAGCCTCAAAAACGAAACTTTTACAACCGCCTATTTTTATCCACCGATAGACCATTATTACCTTGACGATGATCCTGAAAATCTGGCAGTTTTGGATAGTTTAAATAACAATAAAACAGATACAAATACAAGTTGGATTAGCAAAAACTTTTCTTATAACTATTGGCCCAATCCTGTATCTACCACACTTAACATAGAATACAAATTGGAAGATGAAGCCATAGTAGCCATTACCTTATATAGTTCTGTATATGGAGTTGTGAAAGTAATCGCTCCAAAGCATAGAGAGAAAGGGTTGTATAAGGAAGCAATAGACTGTTCCGTTCTCTTCCCCGGTGCATACATTATTAAGTTCGATGTCAGAAATGAATCCGTGTCTAATATTGTCTTGAAAAAATAACTCCCATGAAACACTCTATATTATTTATAGCTTATATAGTATACTGCGTCTGTGCAATGTCTCAAAGTCAGGATCAAAATTATATAAGAACCAAAACGATGACAGATGAGACAGATCCAACTAAATTTATAGAAAGTATACAATATTTCGATGGATTGGGACGTCCTGTACAAACAGTCCAAGTCGGTATCACCCCCGAGCACAATAGTTTGGTGACCCTACAAGAATATGATGCATGCGGAAGAAATGTTGCAACTTGGCTTCCTGCGGTAATTTCAGGAAAAGATGGTGCTTTCACAGGAAGTCCTGAAGTGAAATCAGCAGCAATAGCTTCTAACATAAATGACTCCAAACCCTATTCAAAAACAATCTACGAAGCTTCTCCATTAAACAGAATTTTGGAACAATATGGTCCGGGATCCAAGTGGCATAGCTGGAACTATTCAATTAAAACAAACTATTTAACAAATGAAGCTAATGGTAAGCTGTCTTGTATGTGTTTTACTATAACGGGCAGTAACTTGAATACTTCTCTTGTAAAACCAGTACCATTTGCCTCAGGGGAACTCTATGTGACTGAAGTAAAAAATGAAGAAGGTTATAGTTCTTATGAATTCAAGAATAAACAAGGACAAGTAATCCTTACGCGTCAGTTGAATAATGGTACAGCACATGATACATACTATGTATATGACGATTTTGATAATTTATCTTATGTCATTCCTCCCATGCTTGCAGATAAGCTTATCAAAGAGAATAAACAAATAACGGATAATAGCCTAGAAGTAAAACAATATGCTTATCTTTATAAATATGATGAGCGCAATCGATGTATCAGAAAACGTCTGCCCGGATGTGATTGGATTTATTATGTGTACGATAGGGGAGACCGATTGATTTTTACCCAGAACGCAGAACAACGTAAAACAGGTGAATGGTTATACTCTGTTCCTGATGCATTCGGACGTATTGTACAAACCGGTATATGTCATAACACAAATATATCAAATAATAACTATAAGGATAAACTAGTTGTCGGAACTTATGAAGGTAGCTCTGGTTATTCCTTTTCAAACTTTAGCCCTGAAGATACAAGAGTACTAACTATAAACTATTACGATAATTATGACTTTCTTCTGAACATGAAGCAGGAAAGGCGTACTATGCTTGAATACGAGGAACGTCAAGGATATGGCAAACGATATAATGTTCATAATTATTCTGCGAAAGGGCTGTTAACTGGTACTTATGTAAATACAACAATTCCGGGTTATGAAGATGAGTTTGATGAATATTCCGCTTTATATTATGATGACCGTGGTCGTCTTATCCAAACAAAGAAATGTAGCTTACTGGAGCTTGGGGTTGACAATGAATACATTGCTTATAATTTTCAAGGAAAACCCATAAAAAAACTGCACGAACATTCTATACTTACCTTAAATCAAACTAATGAAATATACAGTTATGACTACGACCATGCGGGGCGCTTAATAGAGACAAAACATAAACTGAATGGAGGAAGTGAAATTGTTATAGCCCAAAATACATATAATGAATTGGGACAACTATCATCAACGAAAACAAACAATCAAGATGCTTTAAAAACGAATTATAAATATAATATCCGATCCTGGTTGGCCGATTCAAATAATAGTATATACAAGGAAAAACTTGAATATGATAAGATTGGAAATATAACTTCTATAAATGATTACAGAGAATCAAGAAGTGGCTCAAGCAAATGGAATATATCCATGATGTATGACGGGCTTTCAAGAATGATCGAATATATGAATAAAGATGGTGGATTTGGAACACCAAATGCCCGATTTATATATGATAAAAATGGAAATATAAATAATATATACAGAAGCATAAGTACAAATACCGGTACTGTATTTCATGATTTCATGACAATATCCTATTTAGGCAATCAAATTGAGACAATAGAAGATGCTGCCGAAGATTCACAGGAATACAACTCATATGATTTCAGGGATATGGCAGGAGTCGGTAAACTTCAATCTTATGAATATGATCTAAATGGGGCAGTTACCAAAGACCCTTATAGGTGCGCGACCATTGAAAATAATTACCTCAATCTGCCTCAGCGAATAGTGGTTGACAACCCTTTGGTATCCGGGTCAATCGAATACCTATATTTAGCAACAGGGAAGAAATTAGCATCCACAAGTTCTGTATCTTTAAGACATTCACTGAATCCATCCGAAATAGCCGGAGGCACATCAACGGATGAGTCTACGGATAGATTAGAATCGACATATTATTGCGGGAACATCATATATAAGATTATTGATGGAGCAATATGTCTTGATAGAATACTCATTGACAATGGATATATCAAAGATGGGAATTACTATTTTTATATCAAAGACCATATAGGAAATAACCGCGCTACCACTAATTCAACCGGCCAGGTGAAAGCGATGGACGACTATTTTCCTTTTGGAATGCCCATAAAAGATAGCAAATGGGAGGAAACCCCGCAGAGATACAGATTTGGAGGGAAAGAATTTGAGACATTGATGAGATTGAATCTGTATGATTCTCATGCCCGCTTTTATGACCCGGCTTTGGATCGCTTCATGTCTGTAGACCCGTTATGTGAGAAATATTATTCAATCAGTCCATATGCATATTGTTTGAATAATCCGTTGGGACATATCGATCCAGATGGCAAGTTCCCTTGGCCAGCCATTCCTATTTTTCTTAGCTTGCTATTTGAATCGCAACCAGTGAATGCTCCCACCTTAAATAGGGTAAGTAATGCCCGTAATATGGAGGTAGCCTGGAATAGTTATAATGAAGGTGTGCTTTCTAATTTTATCCCCGGAGCAAAAATGGAAGCAGTTTCTACCCGTGTTTTTATACAAGAGCCAGTAGAAAAGATTGTTCGTAAAACCGTTACCTCAGAAGTCAGAGAAGAAATCGGTAAATTTGTTCCAAATCCATTTGGAAAAAGAGGAGGCCAGGCGCATCAAGATAAAGTTGCAGAAGCAATGGAACAGTTGAAAAGTAATGGTTTTGAAGATATAAGAACAGAGCGAACTATTTATACCCCAAATGGTGAAAAAACTAGACGTGCTGTGGATGTAAGAGGTATAAATCCGACTACTGGTGAGGTTAAGTATGTACAAGTAGGGCGTCAAAACAAGAACGAGACTCCAGTTGCGCGAGAAAGGAGAGCACTTGATGATATTGAAAAGGCAACGGGACAACGGCCTATATTTATTCCTTATAATTAGAATAATATTCATAATAAAATATAATATGTTATCATCACAAATTAATTTTTATGTATTGCCAGAAGAATTATCTGGTATACAGCAATGGTTAGAAGAGCGCGATATTATGTGTGTAAAAACATATAGCTCTGATTTGAATCATATCATAGTGAAGCTTAATGCTGAATATACATCAAATCATGGTCAAGTCTATTTAACCTTGCCAAAATGGGTTGAACTATTTGAATATAAAAGCTACTTACCACCGTCAGGTAAACTTACATATTATGCAAATTGTGATAAAGAACTTATAATTCAATTTGATTTTGAAAAAATCACAAAAGACCAATTACTTCCTCCATCTAGTTTTTATTTTACCAAACAATATTTTGACAGACCCACACAAGAGTTTATTAAGAAAGACGAAGAGTATGTAAAGTGGGCTATGAAAATCTATCGGGATTTCAAAAAACATTTCTTAGTAAAATATGACTTTGGACCGGATAATTTTGGTATCAATTATACAACGCCTACTGTGATTGAACATTTTGAGCGCGGAGAATTTAAGCTTAGAGGATATTAAACTATGAGGAATCTATACAAAACAGATTTTACTATTAATAATAAAAATGGATTTGCAATTAAAACCATATTGTAACAATAAAACGGCCCGTTACCCATTTAAACAATTGATTTGTAACAAACATTTCCTCGGTATACCTAAAATAATTATAAAAGGGTAGACTTTGCTCATTGTAAGAATGAAGTAACTTTTTATAAAAAGAGAGCACACTTCAAGTAAGTTTAAAAGTAGAGTGTCATTAACATAATCTAATGTAAAATGAATATAAAAAATCATCATATAATCCGTTATGTAATCGTTTTATCATGGCTAATTATTGTCAGTAATAGCTTTAATTTATTATTTGCACAAGATTTTATTCCAAATAATTTTATTAATTATTACTTTTCACCTAAAAACTTGGGATTTTCAACACCCCAGACAGCTGAATTTACCAAATATAATAATGCGAATATTAATTATTACAATGGACTACTTGATCTAAAGATTCCACTTTTAGATTTTAAAGATAACACTTTTAATATCACTATTGACTTAGAATATCTATCAGATGGATTTAAGCCAGGTAGAAGTCCAACTTTAGTCGGTAATAACTGGGGCTTGAAAGTTGGAGGAGTAATAACAAGAAATATTTGTGGTAGTCCAGATGATGTAAAAGGATTTAAAGAGAGTTCGACAACAGGTAAATACATGTTGGATGGCCTTCTGGTCGCAATAAGAGATAATAGATGTAGACATTATAGCAAAGCAGATTTATATAACCTAAATATAGCAACAACAACACAAGGAACCCCATACGTTTCCGGAGATCTTGAATACGATTACGCACCCGATATTTTTAATTTTTCATTTGGAGAACATAGAGGTTATTTCTTTATTAATAATAATGGTAAGGTCATATCATCGTTAGGAGATGGTTACAAAATAGATATAAGCAGTTTGTCAATCCAAGAATATTCTACATCAGCTCCTCCAACTAACTCTACTATTAAAATCACTACTCCTGATGGATATATTTATGAATTTGGTGGAGATGTATCTTATTTGGAGTATAATATACCCAATAATCCTAAAGGAACTAAAATTTCTCCAGTCCACATTATATCTTGGCATCTAAAAACAATTTGTAATGTCAATAGCCAAAGAAAGGTACAGTTTAAATATAAGCAATATGAGCAAAAAAACAAATATAACCTATTTCTTCTAAATGCATATAATCAAGTAACTCAACGTATTTGGCTAGGAGGCGCTTCCGGATATTACCCACCTTTTGTAAGTGATATAAATAAAAAATGTATTTTAATTGAAGATAAATTAATTACTCCAATAATCAAAGAAATAACCATTGATAAAACACATATCACATTTAGAACAGGAAGACCACCTATCTCATTTTGGGGAGAAAACAATGTTGAGGATTTAATATATTTGGAAGAGATACAATTAGGATATAACATTACATTGATAAAGTCTATAACTTTCGATTATCTAAGAAGTGGAAAATACTTCTTTATGAAAGAATTAAAAATAAACAGTCAAAACACACTTCCTGACGTTTATTCTTTTGATTATAATCTTAACACGAATTTACCTGACCCATTAACGATAGGTATTGATCATTGGGGATTTTGGAATGGTAGTTATGCGACCAATGAAGATGCCAGAGAATACTTAAATAACATAAATGACAGGAAACATGTAAACACTAAAATTTGCGACATTGCAATGTTAAACAAAATCACACATCCAACTAAAGGAGAGACTAAAATAACATATGAATACAACCGATATAATTATTGGAAAGTTAAATGTGACGACAACATTTCATGGAAAGTAAACTTTAGCCAAAGTAGTATTCCTTGCGGTGGTGTACGAGTAAAAAGTATAACCAATTATGATCCATGGAGCAAAAAAGAAATAATTCGCACATTTAGCTATATCACTCCAGACAAAGGTGCAGGTAGTGGTATTATTGGGGATTTACCCAAATATAACATTCCGGTAGAAACTTTAGTATACCAAAGAATGGGACCTAATTATATCGATAAAATAACTGAAGATGTGTGGTCTATTAGTAGTAATACTATAGGAAAGGTACATAATGTCGCTGAATTCCATATTGGATACAGTGATGTCTCAGAATCTTTTAATGATAACAGTAAAATTTATTATCACTTTTCATCAATGATAGATATGCCAGATGATGAAAGTATAAATGGTAAGATTGTTCAAAGTGAATCAATTAGTAGATCCTTCAATAAATTCCAATTATTAGATAAATTTGGTCTATATAACTCTAATGACTTATCTGGATATAGAGGTAAGTTAATAACCAAAACAACCTATTCTGGCTCCAGAAAAAAACTATCCACAGAATCATATATATACAACACTAACGAAGCTGTGGACAACTATGAAGTTTCCATATTATCTACGTCTATAGGCCTTGCTGCAAATCGAATATATACTACCCCATGCCGCCTTGTGGAAGAATCACAATTAGATGAAAATCAAGTGCTAATCACAAAAAATTATTTATATAACGAAAAGAATTTAATTGCAGAAAAAAAGACCGTAAAAAGTAATTTGGACACATTGGTTTTATCATATTTCTATCCCTTTGATAGCTCAAGTATAATAGATGGGGTTGATAATGTAAGCGACTTAATTCAACTTAACATTATTAATGAACCTGCTCTCCTTATTAAATCTATACGAAAAAATAGCAGTAAAGGTACACAGGTATTATCAGGTATTAAATATAACTACGGAAAATTCAATAATCAAATATTAAAAAAAAGCCTGTCAGAGTTGACTCTTAAAGAATCTATAAGTTTTGACTATTCTTTGATAAACAGTAATTTTAAAAAGAAAGAAGAATATCTTAAATATGATAATTATGGAAATATAATTAGCTTTGTAAAAAATAGTCTTGAAAAATCCGTATACCTCTGGTCATATAATGGTCAATATCCTGTAGCAGAAATCAAAGGAGCGACTTATGATCAGGTAAAAGCAGCTCTCTGTATGGATCCTGAGGTATTATCAAAAGAAAGTATTCCTAATATGGAGTTAATAAATTCATTGCGCATTAAACTACCTAATGCATCAGTAAGTACTTATACTTTTCAGCCTTTAGTTGGAATGTTGACTTCCACTAATCCTCAAGGCATAATCACGTATTATAATTACGATTCATCAGGAAGATTGGCTCAGGTTTATCTAATGGAAAATAATATTAAGAAAATTATTGAAGTTCATGAATATAATGTTTCCAAAAGTACTCCGAATACTAAATATTATTGTAATGTAACTTTAGATAATACTGCGTTAGGTGGTGATGGAACAAAAGTAACAAATCCTCTTGAAGTTGGAACGGCACTTCCCCCTCCTGCAACTGTATACGAATATAATTTTGAGGGCTGGTTTGACGGACAGACAAAAGTCACAATTGTACCCAATGACCCCAGCCTTACTCTCAAAGCAAGATTTTCAAAAATACATGTTGTCGATATCCATTTACGATCCTATTTGCGTAAAAATGGAACGGGATTCATTATGTTAGAAGCCGATGAAGAAATTATTGATTCTTTCACTTGTCCGGTCAAGCTCTTGAAATATTCAATTTCAGATATTGAACAGGTTACAACTTTGTTAGGCACTGTAACAATAGAATTAATAGACGGTTCTTCTTCGAATGAAGAAGAGTATGGAGCAATCCCAAACGAAAAAAGGGAGGTCGTTTATGATTTAAAAGAAACTCCAACTTGGAACGCTAAGAAATCAACTTATTATAATTCAGACAAGAGTGAATGGGATATCTGTATTTTGAGATTTGAGAATGAATATGCTTATCCTTTACCTCTTAAATGATACAATTTTAGGCTGGTTAAAATCATCAATATTGCGAAGAAAGAATATGGCATTGGTCTGTAAAAATAATACCTGATAGTAAGCCAACTTCGGCTCACACATCTGAGAGTTCCTTTTAGATGTCTGAATATACTATTGGGCTAGATCATAAAAGATTATTATGCTATCAATAAATAGAAATTTGATATAGTTATTGTATCTATAGTTCCCAAAAGCACACAAAAAAACCTTAGGATTGGTATTTACAAAGAACCAACCCTTGTCATATGCAGCACAAAAAATGAGTAATTTTTCAATTACCCATTCCATGTATCCATTTCGACCTGATCACAGGACCTGAATATTTAATGTCATTCTATATCAATATTCCTCTTCGTTAAAAAAGAAATCTTCCTTACTTGGATAATCCGGCCAAATATCTTCTATACTCTCATAGATTTCGCCCTCATCTTCCATTTCTTGCAGATTTTCTATCACTTCAAGAGGAGCTCCCGAACGCATGGCATAATCAATTAGTTCATCCTTAGTTGCCGGCCAAGGAGCATCTTCCAGTTTTGATGCTAATTCCAATGTCCAATACATAAGCTATAAGTATTTAAATTGTGAATATTAATCTTAGATTCTCATTTTTCGGCAAAAGTATAACAAAATATTTCACTTGCAACTATTATTCCAAAATATTTCTTCTTTTCCTTCGTTAAAATTGATTTTTCGTGATAAAACGAAGAAATAATCTGATAATCTGTTTACATAAGCCAACAAATCAGAAGAAATTGTACAGGTTTCGGATAAAGCAAGTATCCGACGCTCTGCACGACGGCAAACCGTACGGCAAATATGAGCAACAGCAGCACCAGTAGCACCTCCTGGCAACACAAAGGAGTGTAGAGGGGGAAGAATTTCGTCTGCAGCATCTATCTCATGTTCAATCTGCTCCACATCGTCAGGAATGATGATACTAACTTTATTTAGTTGAACTTTTTCCTGATCGGTAGCCAAATGAGAACCGACAGCAAACAATTTATTTTGAACTTTCTGCAGAAACGTCCTGTCACGTTCATCATTCAAGTACGTTATCAACAATCCAATATTTGAATTCAATTCGTCTATTGTGCCATAAGCTTCCAGACGGATATGAGTCTTCGGGACACGTGTGCCACCAATCAATCCGGTAGTACCCAGATCACCGGTCTTTGTATATACAAGGCTCTTTTTCATAATCTTTATTTTATGAGTGATTCTTTTCTATGGTTAACACACAAAGATAATCAGAAGTTGACTATATAGTGCTGTTTTATCTTTGTTTTATCAAAGAAAAGAATTCCCACGTCATAAAGATCAAATGTAATGCCTACTTTATCATCGGTTTTCAAGCGTTTCCAAAGCTGTTTCATCGCTCCGGAATAATGTATGCCACCGATAACAAAAACACTTTGCTGCGTAGAACGGGCCGCACAGATGCGAAATACCTCTTCTACAAAAGATGGATCCTTCGCCTTATGAATATAGAGGAGATCAACCGGCACACCTGCCTCCAGAAATAACTCGGAAAGCTCCGAAGCAAATGTATAATCGGCCGTTGCTTTTCCGGATTGCAGATAGAGCGAGGAGGAGGAAGGTACGCCTGCGTCTACAATAGTATCGGGCTGTACTCTGTTGACCAGGCGGAACAGCAGCCGCTTCACTTTCCGGGATTCACTTTTCCAACCCTTACCGTGATTCCGTTTCTGTTTCTTCTCTTCCGCTTCCAGTTCTTTATAAGCATAGTAAGGTGTTTTCTCGTAAATGAGGCAAGTAATCAGCTCAAAAGCAAAGGGGGAATGTACTCCGTATCCGCAACGATGGCGAATGCGGGAAAGCCAGATAAAAGGACGTTTCAAAGTCAGTATAAGATTCATCGTTTGCTATATTGGAATTTTCATGCAAAGATATAGTTTTTTCGTTTATCATCCAGCCTGAACCCCAATAGACTCTAAGCAAAAAAAAATGAGCCGACTCGTTTGCAACCGGGCCGACTCATTTATTAAATCATTTAAAAGACCTTACTGTAATCTGAACGTCACAGGCACTGTGTATTTCACTCTGACCGCTTGGTTTCTCTGCATTCCGGGAGTCCATTTCGGCATAGCTTTAATAACACGAAGCGCTTCCTTATCCAGATAAGGGTCTACACTACGTACTACTACAGGGTCGGTAATTGTTCCATCTCTGTCAACAACAAACTGGATAATTACTTTTCCCTGAATCCCTTGTTCCTGAGGGACCACAGGATACTTAATGTTTTTGTTCAGGTATTGGAACAATGCTCCGTCTCCACCCGGAAACGCCGGCATCTTTTCAACAAGAACAAAAATTTCATTCTCGACTGGCTCGTTTTCTGGTTCTACCACAACCGGTTTGTATTTTATCACAACCGGGTCCCTTAGATCCTCAGAGCCTATAATCACTGCATCTGCTTCCAAATCGGTATCATCAACTATTTCGAGCAATTCTGCCACTTTCATAGCGGGTGGTGGAGGCGGTTCCAGCTTCTCTTCAGGATACGTAATAGGGAGAAGTGTCTCAACGAAAACGGGTTCATCGGCGAGCGAGCCGGTAGCAACTTTGATGTCATGTTGTGTCCATTCGAACGTAACGAACATGAAAGCAAGCACTACAACAAAACCCACAAGCAACCAAGTGCCGCGTTGGCTCTCAATCGCTGCTCTTTTGGATTTCTTTACTTCCATAAAAAATGAATTTAAGTAATTAATAATAGAAAATATATATAGTATATACTATCTCTTGCTCAGATTACTTAACGCGCTTTTTTATTTGTTGTGAATATAGCATTTTTACCGATAGGGTGTTCATTGTCAAATGATTATTTAAGAAATAAGTGCGTTATTTTCTTAAAATTAAGCTAAAAACAGTATCTTTGCCTCAGAGAATATAAACTTTTGATTTTATGGAGACAAAAAACAAAGCCTGGAAAACCCTCAGCAGTGAATATATCTTCCGTCGTCCCTGGCTTACCGTACGCCAGGATGAGTTCTTGCTACCCACAGGTAACCGTATTCCGGAGTATTATATTCTGGAATATCCGGATTGGGTAAATATGATTGCGATCACCCGCGACGGACGCTTTGTTTTTGTACGACAATACAGACCCGGAATTGCGCGAACATGTTATGAACTCTGCGCAGGAGTATGTGAGAAAGAAGATGCCTCTCCACTCATTTCGGCACAACGTGAACTGCTGGAAGAGACAGGATACGGCAATGGAAACTGGCAGGAATATATGGTAATTTCTCCGAATCCCAGTACACATACCAATACCACATACTGCTTTTTAGCCACAGACGTGGAACTCATTTCATCGCAGCATCTCGAAGATACCGAAGATCTGACAGTACATCTGTTCACACTGGAAGAGGTGAAACAATTGTTACTGGACAACAAAATAATTCAATCATTGCATGCTGCACCGCTTTGGAAGTACATAGCAGAACAACGACTTACCTGAAAACGCCTCAACGAATAGCAGATATGAAAAAAACAATCACGACACTCTTGCTCCTGTCACTCTCACTCCGTATGACGGGACAAATCGACTATCTGGAACCGATCAAAGACTACTCTAAGTATAAGAGTGAATTAAGCGGATATTATAGCAATGTACTCTCACTGCTGAGTACAGGACTGAGCAAAAAGCCCTACGCCTGTTATGCAGTGATCCCCTCCTTTTCGCCGGAATATACAGTATCAGCAGAAACAAAAAACGGTAAATATTATCTGATTTCAAATACATTGTCTCAAAATAGTTGGCAGGCTGAAAAAAGTACAATAAAAGTAAATACAAAATCTACAGAAATAAGCAAAACACTCTATCAGGCATTAGGCGAACTCCTGCAGATGGCTACTCTTCAAATTCAGGACATGGACGGCTCAACAACAGGACTGGATGGAACGACTTATTATTTTAGTACTACCAATGGTAAGGGAGAAGTTCTGACCGGAAAAAAATGGTCGCCGGACAGAGCCACATTAATGGGGCGCCTGGTACAGATCTATGAATCAGTCTATGCACTGTCGACAGGGAAAGCCATTCCGGAAAGTCTTATTATAAACGATGCCAGGATCTTATTAAAAGATTTGCAGGAGAGAAGTAAAGCCTTTCCCGATGAATATAAGCAACCTAAATACGCCGGAATCTTTCCTGCCGGTCTGTGGCAAAGCATAGAATCGGGCAGAGAGTTGGAGTCTGTTCCTGAATTTCCTGATTATACACCCGAGAGTTATGCAGCGAAACATCTGATATACCCTCCAACCCTGTTAGCTAAAGCAGCAAAAGGATACGCCTTATGCCAATTCACAATCAACAGAGAGGGAGAGGTTATTAATGCACACATATTGAAATACTCCCATTCTGAGTTCGCAAACGAAGCGTTGAGAATTGTTAAGAGTATGCCTAAAGCGGTTCCGGCTATGTCTGAAGGTAGTCCGGTGGCATGTAACTATGTACTTTATATCCCTTTTCGTCCCACACTTGCCCGCCATTAACAAAAAGATAACGTAACGATAACAATGCGATAACATACTAATGAGTTTGAGTACCCTACCTTTGCAACATCAAAAGGAACAAAAACTTAAGAAAATAAATAGTATGAACGCAACAGTTATTCTTTCAGCAGTAATGGCAATGGCTACATCAGTAGCTTCTGTATCAAATTTCGCCTACAACAGTGAAATTAATAATGGTAAAGTAGAATCGCAAACCGTATACGAAGTACAAAACCAGCAGTATCTGCAGCCTCATCTAAAGTATAACTATACGTATGACGAGCAGAATCGCCTCATACAAAAAGAAGTGCTGAAATGGAATAAGCAAGCACAAAAGTACGATAAAGACCGTTGCCTGACCATAACGTACGGTACTGACGAGACAGCCGTTGAATATGCCTCCTGGAATGCCAAAACAAACGCCTATTCAAATATTAAAGAAAAAGCTGTATATCGTGAAAATGCAATGGGAATGGCCGAAAACTATCAGAGTTATGCATGGAATGAGCGACAGAACGAATGGAACCTGGTAGTAGAACATGCTACACTCAATTGGGAAGAGGCACTACTAACGATGAAATAAAAAGATCCGGGAAAAAGACAATTTGTCATGATTTAAAAATATAAAATTACAGTTCGTCTCGTTCCTCGTAGAAGAACGAGGCGTTTCTCTACGAGGAACGAGGCGATCTCCGTAGAGAAACGACCTGTTTCTCTACGGAGAAAAACAATAGTTAATAACACGCTATATATCAACCTGTTACAAAACCAATTATTTTACTGCAATTTGTCACAATACATTACCTCCACATTCCACTCATTCTCACCTCATGTTTAATGAATCTACGAGCGCGGATGCAACATATGAAGCGGACGAACAGAGTTATCACTGATCCGGAAAAGAAAGAAGTAAAGGTGCAAAAAAAGGAAACTTAAAAAATGACATTAAAAAGAAAATAGCTGTTCAACAATGACCAAACAAAAAAATAGTAACTTTGCAGATAATGTAAGCATTGGCAATAATAAATGAATGTATCTATGAAATTCCTACACATCAGCAGTTTATCACTCTTCTTGTTAAGTACCATAACGATGGGGGCTATGGCCCAGATCAACCAATTGGATCCACCTGTTATGGGTTGGAGTTCATGGAACACCTATCGTATTCATATCAACGAAGCGTTGATCAAGAAACAGGCCGATGCAATGGTCAGCCAAGGTTTGAAAGAAGCCGGCTATCTGTATGTAAATGTAGATGATGGTTTCTTTGGCTGGCGTGATGAAAACGGAAAGTTACAAACCCATCCCGAACGTTTCCCCAATGGCTTAAAGTGTGTAGCCGACTATATTCATTCTAAAGGTTTAAAAGCAGGCATTTATTCCGATGCCGGAAGTAATACCTGTGGCTCTATTTGGGACAAAGACCCCAATGGTGTTGGGGTAGGATTGTATGGACACGAAAAGCAGGATGCCGACCTGTTCTTCAACGAATGGGGCTTCGACTTTATCAAGATAGACTACTGTGGTGCAGGACAGTCATTGGCATTGGAAGAACAGAAGCGTTATACCGAAATTCGTCAGGCTATTGATGCGGTTTGTAACCGGAATATTTCATTAAACATCTGTCGCTGGGCATTTCCCGGGACATGGGCCAAAGACCTTGCCCGCTCATGGCGTATCAGTGCAGATATCACTCCCAAATGGGAATCCATCAAATATATTATCGGCAAAAACCTGTATTTATCTGCATATGCCGGAGGCGGACATTATAACGATATGGATATGCTGGAAATTGGTCGTGGGCTGAAACCGGAAGAAGAGGAAGTACACTTCGGTATGTGGTGTATCATGAGTTCACCGTTACTTATCGGTTGTGACCTAACAACAATCCCAAAATCTTCTCTGGAATTATTGAAAAACAGAGAACTCATTGCACTCAATCAAGATCCGTTAGGCTTGCAAGCCTATGTAGTACAACATAAGAATGGAGGGTATGTACTGACGAAAGATATGGAACAAAAACGAGGCAAGGTACGTGCAGTGGCATTCTATAATCCTTCTGACACAATTTGCTCTTTTTCGATACCAACAACACAACTCGAATTGGGAGGAAAAATAAAAGTACGTGATTTAATAAAACGCCAATCAGTCGGCACCGTTACCAATAAGTTGGTATACGAACTACCCCCTCATAGCGTAAAAATACTTCGCCTGGAAGCCGAACAACGCCTGGAGCCTACCCATTATGAAGCAGAATGGGCATATCTGCCATGCTATAACGATTTGGCTACGCATCCCAGGAATATTCTCTATGCCCTACTCAAAGATGCATCAGGAGGCATGATTGTACGTTATCTGGGCGGACAGGCAGAAAATTATGCCGAATGGAACGAAGTATACAGTGAAAAAGGGGGACGGTATAAATTACATATTTCTTATGTCCCGGGTGCAGACCGCAAACTGGAAGTCGAAGTAAATGGCAAAAAAACGATACTAAAAGATCTACAAACCGATGACTCAAAAGGTATGGCAATCATCACATTACCTGTAGAATTAAAAGCCGGGAATAATGTAATACGTATGTGCAGCCCCTACTGCTGGGCACCGGATATAGATTGTTTCACGTTAGAGAAAGACATCTAAACAGGATTAAACCGTAAATAGTATCCTCACAACACATACTTCATCCCCAGATGAGTCTAATATAGCATAGTCCCCCACTTTGCTTATTTCCTTCAAATTCATACGGCAATAAGCATATAAAGAAGAAATAGCAATTTTTTCTCCTGACAATACCTTTCCCGCTAATTCATCTGTATTACCACCAAATTGTATCTTATGTTTTATTTCCACTTCTAAAAGCACTAAATATTACGAGGGATAGAAAAGAAAAAGCGGAGAGAGTTTTTCAACTTTCTCCGCTTCAGTACCCAGACCCGGGGTCGAACCGGGATGGAAGTGAATCCACTGGTGTTTGAGACCAGCGCGTCTACCGATTCCGCCATCTGGGCATTTGGTTTCAATTGCGGTGCAAAGATACGTCTTTTTTCTAAACCCACAAGCATTTTGATAAAAAAAGGAGGAAAAATTTATAAAACATCCCTTAAACACTTCTCTGTTCAAAGAATAAACCGTAAATTAGCAGAAACTTTTAAAACAGTCAATATCATGACAGGTAAAGATAATTATTGTGTAATTATGGGAGGTGGCATTGGCAGCCGCTTCTGGCCATTTAGTCGCAAAACTCTGCCTAAACAATTTCTGGATTTCTTTGGTACCGGACGCTCTTTGTTACAGCAAACTTTTGATCGCTTTAACAAAGTAATCCCTACGGAAAATATACTCATCGTAACCAATGCGATGTATGCAGACCTGGTAAAAGAACAACTTCCGGAATTGAACCCGGATCAAATTTTGCTTGAACCGGCAAGAAGAAATACCGCTCCCTGTATCGCGTGGGCCTCCTATCATATCCGTGCATTAAACCCGAACGCTAACATAGTAGTAGCTCCTTCAGACCATTTGATACTGAAAGAAGGTGAGTTTCTGGAAGCAATTGAAAAAGGACTCGACTTTGTTGCACATTCAGACAAACTACTCACATTAGGTATTAAGCCGAATCGGCCGGAAACAGGCTACGGATATATTCAGATAGCCGAACAGGATGGAGAAAATTTCTACAAAGTAAAAACTTTTACAGAAAAGCCGGAACTCGAACTGGCTAAAGTATTTGTAGAAAGTGGTGAGTTCTATTGGAACTCCGGATTATTTATGTGGAACGTAAATACCATTATCAAAGCCAGCGAAATATTATTACCCGAATTAGCATCAAAATTAGGAGCAGGAAAAGATTTCTATGGAACTCCCGAAGAAACCTCTTTTATTGAAGAGAACTTCCCTGCTTGCCCCAATGTATCCATTGACTTTGGTGTTATGGAAAAAGCAGATAATGTTTATGTGTCACTTGGGGACTTTGGCTGGTCGGATTTAGGAACATGGGGATCATTATATGACCTCTCTCCGAAAGACGAGAACAACAATGTCACTTTGAAAAGTGAATCATTGATCTACAACAGCAAAAACAATATAGTTGTCTTACCTGAAGGAAAACTGGCAGTCATTGAAGGACTCGAAGGATTCCTGGTTGCAGAATCAGAAAACGTATTACTTATCTGCAAAAAAGACGAAGAACATGCTATACGAAAATATGTCAATGACGCTCAGATAAAAATGGGCGATGACTACATTTAAATAAAGGAGGGGCTAAAAAAAGCCCCTTTTTTATCAAGTAATACTCCATCTCAGTTTTAGCAAAAGATATATAGGTATTAAAAAGTATTCTTTTATCTTTGCCAAAAATCTATTACCATTCCGGACATGTTTCCGGTTAATAAAACAGCACCAACTGAGAAATGGACAAAACTCTTCAAAACTCTCACAGACTCAATGTAGTAGATGCACTACGTGGTTTTGCCTTACTGGCCATTGTATTATTACATAACTTAGAACATTACAATATTTATTTTACTCCTGAAACTCAACCTGAATGGTTGCAAACGTTGGACAAGGGGGTATGGAATGTGCTGTTCTTCTTATTTGCGGGAAAAGCCTATGCAACATTCTCACTCCTTTTTGGATTTAGTTTCTACATTCAATACCACAATGCCGAAAAGCGGGGAATAGATTTCCGTGGACGTTTTGCCTGGCGCATGATTTTGCTATTCTTGTTTTCACAATTGCATGCACTATTTTATAACGGCGACATCTTATTACTTTACTCCATCGTTGGACTCATATTGATCCCCGTTTGCAGACTAAAAGATAAAACGGTCTTCTGGATTGCACTGATTCTGCTACTCCAACCTTTTGAATGGGGACGGATGATTTATGCACTATTAAACCCCGATTACATAATAAGCGCAGATAAGTTCATGCCTTATGCCCTACTTGCCAAAGAGGCTACCAGTCACGGAACTTTCCTTGAGGTTTTAAACAATAATATATGGAACGGACAATTATACAGTAATATCTGGCAGGTAGAAAATGGACGTCTATTTCAAACAGCCGCTTTATTTATGTTTGGGATGTTACTGGGACGCAGGAAATACTTTATCAAAGGTACATCTACAATCTGTATTTGGAAACGCATGCTTAAACTATCTGTTATCGCGTTTATTCCACTACATATCCTTCGCGTTTTTGTTCCGGCATACATTCATAATCAGTCTGTATTAACGCCCTTCAACATAGCCATTCCATCGCTGGCAAACTTTACTTTCATGCTTATTTTAATCTCTGCATTTACATTATTATGGTTTAAGAAAGGCGACGGATATAAATGGCAGCAGATAGTTATTCCCTATGGCCGAATGAGTCTGACTAACTATATCTCACAGTCCATCATAGGCGTTTGTATTTACTATGGCTTTGGGTTAGGACTTTACACATCTACCGGAGCAACTGCAACGCTATTCATCGGATTATTCATATTTACGATCCAGCTGATATTCAGTCGCTACTGGCTGGAACGCCATAAACAAGGGCCACTTGAGTTTTTATGGCGCAAAGGTACATGGATAAAGATATAAAAACAACAAAGCGCACTATCCACCCGGACAATGCGCTTTTCCATTATTTAGAAGAAGAAGGTATTTATTTCATCCATGCCTGATGAATACTTCCGGCTATTTCCTTAAACTCTTCATCAGATAATTTTAGTTTCGGATTGGAGATTATCATATCCGATTCCTTATTAATAGGAATAAGATGAATATGAGCATGAGGAACCTCCAGCCCCATAACAGCTACCCCCACACGTTTGCAAGGAACAGCTTTCTCAATGGCACGAGCTACCGATTTGGCAAAGACATGCATAGCTGCCAGGTCATCATCACTCAAATCGAAAATATAATCAATCTCTTGCTTGGGGATAACCAACGTATGCCCTTTCACCAACGGATTAATATCAAGGAAAGCAAAAAAACGTTCATCTTCTGCCACCTTATAACAGGGAATTTCACCTGCGATAATTCTACTGAATATTGTTGCCATAACCTAAATATATAAAATAAGGCAAGCCCTTATAACGGACCTGCCTTAGTATTAAAACGAAATGTTTACTACTTCCAGACTGATTTTACCTTGTGGTACCTGAATCTCAGCAATATCACCCACCTTCTTGCCAAGTAATCCCTGAGCAATCGGGGTACTTACGGAAATCTTTCCTTCTTTCAAGTTAGCTTCACTTTCAGATACAATGGTATAAGTCATCTTCATACCATTCTTTGTATTCTTCAGTTCTACTTTATTCAAAATCTGTACTGAATCTGTTTTCAGTTTCGACTCATCAATAATCTTCGCGTCTGCAATAATTGCCTTCAGCTTATTGATTTTCATCTCAAGCATACCTTGCGCCTCTTTTGCAGCATCATACTCTGCATTTTCTGACAAGTCACCTTTATCACGTGCTTCGGCTATTGCCGCAGAAATTTTGGGGCGCTCTACTGTTTCCAGTTCTTTTAGTTCTGCCATTAATTTCTTGTAACCTTCTTCTGACATATAAGCCATGATGTTTTTCCTCCTTTAATTTAAACGGTCATATAAAACAAAAAAGAATTCCAACATGAGCCATGCTGGAACCCTCTTTTCATTATTTCTTTTGCAAAGATAGGCTTTTAAATGATACGCGTCAAGCAAAAACCAATGCTATGTAACATATTTAAATGAAATCTTCTAATTTATAACAACTTAAAGTAATGATTTGATCGCACTCTCCAAATCTTTTACATCTTCACCACGTGCGCTCAGTTCATTATTCCGGTTCACAAGAAAGAAAGCAGGCACCTGACGAACATTGTATAACGCAGCAGTATTAGAATATATCCCATTACCATCACGCACACAAATCCATGGCAGATTATCGGCTGATGTTTTCCAAAAATGCTCATCTGCATCCAAAGACACCTGATAAATTTCAAATCCCTGATTTGCATATTTATTATAAAGCTCACGCAACATCAGATTGTGAGGAGCACCTGCCTGAGTCTGATAAACAGAAAAATCCAACAAGACAACCTTCCCCTTTAGTTCGCTGAGTTTACGAACATTTCCTTGTATATCCCGCAAACTAATATCAATTACGCCGGTTTCTGCTATCTTATCCTCAGGTATCTCAATCGTTTTCTGCTTAGGAGCACGCGTATTCTTCATACCCTTTATAACAATGTTATACAGATTCTTGGAACGGATAGCATGAGGATAGGAATTATTCAAACTGGTAGCCACCGCCGCAAAACACTTAATATCGTCTTTACTATTTAAAGGATCGAAAATAAGATAGTCATTCAACTTCTGAAATAAAGCAAAATAAGCAGCGGCTGTATTAGGAGCAGCAAAAATATAGTTCACTTTCACATCATCCTTATAATTTTTGAGCAACACAGACAAACTATCTTCAAAAACATCATGCCCCAATTTATTGGAACGGGCAGCTGCCAGTAACGCATTCACCCGATTCTGCAAACGAGCCTGCTTCAAACTTAGCTCTTTAATTTTCTGACTGTTTTCAGAACCTTCTACCGTATATGCAGCAGCAAAATCAACATAAGGCGCCTTTATCTCAATGGTCTCTGTTGAATCAACTGAAAAATTAATAACTTTGTCGTCTACACGCAACCGGTAAAACTCAGGAGATTCCGGGCGAGCTTGCCGAAAACTGAACGAACCATTCCCTTTCAACTTCACTGAATCCAAAGGTATAATACCCTCAAGAGCTGATGATTCCAGATAAAGCATTTTACCATTGGCATCCGAAACCACTCCATTCACTTTAAACTGAGGGCCGGAATTACAAGAGCTCAAGGCTAAGGCAGCAAGTGCTACAAAAGTTATTTTTTTCATATCTATGCATGTTATTTTTCGAACTGCAAATATAGTTCTTTTCGAGACTCATCAAAGCATTTTGTTCTGTTCTTCACCCTTTTTTTGAAAAAAAACCAAATAAGCAATAACTTTTTATCTCATTCCCACGATATTAGAACGATAAATATATATCTTTGCAGGAATTTTGAAAGAAAATATAGATAAAACAATTTTTATGATCAACCCAATTGTTAAGACGATCGAGTTAGGAGATGGCAGAACCATCACGCTCGAAACGGGAAAGTTGGCAAAACAGGCAGACGGTTCTGTAATGCTTCGCATGGGTAACACCATGTTACTTGCTACTGTTTGTGCCGCTAAAGATGCAGTTCCCGGAACAGATTTCATGCCGCTTCAGGTAGAGTACAAAGAAAAATTTGCAGCATTTGGCCGCTTTCCTGGTGGTTTTACAAAAAGAGAAGGAAGAGCTTCTGATTATGAGATTCTTACTTGCCGTTTAGTAGACCGTGCTCTCCGCCCCCTATTCCCCGATAATTATCACGCAGAAGTTTATGTAAATATTATCCTGTTCTCAGCAGATGGTGTTGACATGCCCGATGCATTGGCAGGACTTGCCGCTTCAGCAGCACTTGCTGTATCAGATATTCCATTCAACGGACCGATTTCAGAAGTACGTGTAGCACGTATTGATGGTAAGTTCGTTATCAATCCTACTTTCGACCAGCTTGAACAAGCAGATATGGACCTCATGGTTGCCGCTACTTATGAAAATATCATGATGGTAGAAGGCGAAATGCACGAAGTATCAGAAGCTGAACTGCTGGAAGCAATGAAAGTAGCTCACGAAGCTATTAAGATTCATTGTAAAGCACAGATGGAACTAACTCAGGAAGTTGGTAAAACTGTAAAACGTGAATACTCACACGAAGAAAACGATGAAGAACTTCGGAAGGCTGTTCGCGAAGCTTGCTATGACAAATCATATGCAATTGCAGCTTCCGGCAACAGAAACAAGCACGAACGTCAGGAAGCTTTCGATGCTATCCGCGACGAATTCAAAGCTCAGTTTACTGAAGAAGAACTGGCTGAGAAAAGCGCATTGATTGACCGTTACTATCATGATGTAGAAAAAGAGGCTATGCGCCGTTGTATTCTGGACGAAGGTAAACGTCTGGACGGACGTAAAACAAACGAGATTCGCCCTATCTGGAGCGAAGTTAATCCATTGCCGGGACCTCACGGATCAGCTATCTTCACTCGTGGAGAAACTCAGTCACTGACATCTGTTACACTTGGAACCAAGCTCGATGAAAAGACTATAGACGATGTACTGGTTCACGGAAAAGAGCGTTTCTTATTGCATTATAATTTCCCTCCTTTCTCTACAGGAGAAGCAAAAGCACAGCGTGGTGTAGGACGTCGTGAAATTGGTCACGGACACTTGGCATGGCGTGCATTAAAAGGTATGATCCCGACAGATTATCCTTACGTAGTTCGTGTCGTTTCTGATATCCTCGAATCCAACGGTTCTTCTTCCATGGCTACTGTTTGTGCCGGAACATTGGCACTGATGGACGCTGGTGTAAAGATCAAAAAACCGGTATCTGGTATCGCTATGGGATTAATCAAGAATGCAGGTGAAGACAAATATGCAGTACTTTCGGATATCCTTGGTGATGAAGACCACTTGGGAGATATGGACTTCAAAGTAACCGGAACTGAAAACGGTATCACTGCTACACAGATGGATATTAAGGTAGACGGCTTGTCATTTGATATCCTTGAACGTGCATTGAATCAGGCAAAAGAAGGACGTATGCATATCCTCGGTAAGATGCTCGAAACAATTGACGAACCTCGTACTGAACTGAAAGACCATGCTCCACGTATTGAAACAATGACTATTCCGAAAGAATTCATCGGAGCTATCATTGGCCCGGGCGGAAAGATCATTCAGGGCATGCAGGAAGATACAGGTGCTACTATCACCATCGAAGAAACAGACGGAGTAGGTCGTATCGAAATAGCCGGAACCAACAAAAAAAGCATTGACGACGCTATGCGTATCATCAAAGGCATCGTTGCTGTACCCGAAGTTGGTGAAATATACAAAGGTAAAGTTCGTTCTATTATGCCTTATGGTGCATTCGTTGAATTCCTGCCAGGCAAAGACGGATTGCTCCACATCTCTGAAATCGACTGGAAACGTCTGGAAACAGTAGAAGAAGCCGGAATCAAAGAAGGTGACGAGATTGAAGTGAAACTAATGGATGTTGATCCTAAAACTGGAAAATTTAAGCTGTCCAGAAAAGTATTACTTCCAAAACCGGAAAAGAAATAACAAAGCATTGCTTTTTATAAGATAGAAGATGGCTGAACTACAATAAGTTCAGCCATTTTTTTATCAATAAGTTTGTTTTTCTCGAAAAGAATGCGTTGTTTTGTCTGAAGAAAAAGAAAAAAACATTAAAGCAGATAATGCCTCAACCGAATAACCTTCATACTATGGATACCTTTACCCGATTTTTTCAGGAGAATCAGGAAAGGTTTTTATCATTTGCCTATTCCTATATAAGGAACAAAGTCGAGGCTGAGGATATTCTGATGGAGTCAATGATAGCTCTTTGGGAGAACCGTGAAAAATGGAAAAATGACTCTAATCTGCAAGCACTACTCCTGACAATCATCAAAAACAAAGCACTAAATCATCTTGCCCACGAACAAGTACGTCTGCGTGCCGAAGATGATATCAATACCCACAGACAAAGAGAACTTGATTTGCGAATCTCCACACTTGAAGCGTGTGAACCGGATATGATCTTCAATACCGAAATACAACATATCGTCCGTAAAGCACTTCTCAAAATGCCCGAACAAAGTCGGAATATATTTATACTAAGCCGCTATCAGAATACTCCCAACAGAATGATAGCTGAGAAGCTTGGTATATCAATCAAAAGCGTAGAGTTTCATATCACCAAAGCGCTAAAAATATTACGTACTGAGCTAAAAGATTATTTAATTTCTATTCTTCTCTAAAAAAAATCATTTTTTCATTAGGGTAGTCCTGAGGTAACCTGTTATATATACAGAAGGGAGAGAAAAAGCTCCTCCAAACAATAGAAATAAAAACCTTATGAACCAGGATCTGCTATACAAATACTTTAAGGGAAACGCCACAATAGAGGAAGAAAAACAAATTCTCGATTGGGTGGATGCTTCTGATGAAAATAGAAAAACATTCCAAAAAGAGCGTATGCTTTATGACATCGCGCTTTTCTCCAATGAAAAACAATCCATCCATGCAAATAATAAAGCACGTATCATTCCAATGCTGAAATGGACTACCCGTATCGCAGCAATGATAGCAATCGTTTGGGGGTGTGGATTCTTGTTCAAAGACTATCAATACAACAGACTGGCCCAACTACAAACTGTAACCGTTCCTGCTGGACAACGGGCACAAATCACATTGGCAGACGGTACCAAAGTATGGTTAAACTCCCAGTCTACACTGACTTATGCCAGTAACTTCGGACGGCAAGAGAGAAACGTTAGCTTGGATGGAGAAGCCTATTTTGAAGTAAGCAAAAACAAAAAGATTCCTTTCTTTGTAAATACTGAAACAAATAAAGTACGCGTAGTAGGTACTTGTTTCAATGTATGTGCTTACAAGGGAAGTAATGAATTTGAAACTACACTTGTAGAAGGTATCGTCGATATTTATACTTCTGAAGGAATAAAACCTGTTACCCGCCTCATTAAAGATGAATTTTTCGGATCGTACAATGGAAAAGCCCAAAAGAAAATTCTCCCTTCGTATGAATATTTAAGATGGAAAGAAGGATTGTATTGTTTTGACGATTCCCCCTTTACCTGCATACTCTCTAAACTCGAAAAATATTATAATGTAAAGATAACAGTCAAAAATCCCGAAGTATTGAATTACCGTTGTACAGGTAAGTTCAAAGAGCAAGACGGTGTTGAACACATACTCCGGGTTATTCAGAAAGACCACCGATTCACTTATCAGATCAACGAAGACAAAGACAGTATAACCATAGAATAGGAAAAAAAGAGCTCAATAAAACCTTTAATTTAGTACTAACCCTTTAAATACCAGAATGCACATGAAGTTATAGAAAATCCCCTATCCCCTCTGAAAAAGAGAATCGGAAAGTACCCCCATACTTTCCGATTCGAAACAGTCAAAAATCGACCTTAATCAATTTATTAACTTAACACATTACAAAGATATGAGAAAAATTTCTTTGAAAGGGCATTTATGCCCAAAAAGTTTAGCATTCAAGCAAATATTACTTACTATGAAGATTACTATTTTCCTTCTTCTGTTCGTAACATTTCAGGCTTACAGCGGAAACAGCTATTCACAAAGTGCAAAAATTAGCATTCCCCGCTCAGATCTGAAAGTGAGCGAATTACTCTCTCAGATAGAATCACAGACCGAGTATCTGTTTGTTTACAACAAAAAGAATGTAGACACCAGACGCACCGTAACCATTGATGCTGACAATAAAGCCGTATCAGAGGTGCTGGACGAAGCCTTCAAGGGTACAGGGATCAACTATGTAATGGAAGGAAACAATATCGTTCTCACTAAAAATAATGAGAATGTAGTATCCATACAACAAAACAACAATAACATTCCTATCAAAGGAACAGTTACCGACAGTAAAGGAGAACCTATCATTGGTGCCAATATCTTGGAAAAAGGTACGACTAATGGTACAATTACAGATATGGACGGTAATTTCACTCTCTCCGTCCCTGCCGATGCTACACTAACCATCACCTATGTAGGATATCAGCCACTGAGTATTGCAGTAAAAGGACAAAGAAACTTCAATATCAAGATGGAGGAAGAAGCACTGTCACTTGAAACCGTTGTTGTAACAGCAATGGGCATCAAACGTAAATCAGAAACATTGACCTATTCCGTACAACAGGTAAACGGAGATGATCTCACCCGCGTAAAAGATCCCAATATGATTAATGCACTGGAAGGAAAAATTGCCGGTGTAACTATAACCAAAAGTGCTTCCGGATTGGGTGGATCTGCCAAAGTATCTATCCGCGGTATCCGTTCGGCCTATGAAAATGGAAACAATCAACCACTTTATGTAATTGACGGTGTGCCCATGCTGAACTCTGCCAATGAAACTACTTCTACTATTATGGGAGGTAATAATGATGCTGGTAATCATGATACCGGTGATGGTATTTCGAACCTGAATCCCGAAGATATCCAATCTATTTCTGTCCTGAAAGGTGCCTCTGCCGCAGCGCTGTATGGCTCACAAGCCGCAAATGGTGTTATCATGATCACCACGAAAAAAGGACAGGCAGGTTCAACCCGCGTAACTTATTCAGCCAGCCTCACATTCGATCAGGCAATTAGTAAACCAGAGTTCCAGGACTCATACAATTCCAGCTGGAAACCAGATGCAAGTATCGGCAAACATGATAATTTGTCCGACTTCTTCTCAACCGGTATCACAGCCATCAACTCAATAAGTCTCTCTACCGGAAATGAGAAAGCTCAAACCTATTTCTCATATTCCAATACACGAGCCAAAGGAATCATTGACGTTAACAAACTATCAAAACACAACCTTACTTTCCGCCAGACAGGCAAGTTCTTCGATGATAAATTAACCCTTGACGGTAACGTTAACCTGATGCACCAAAATGGTAAAAACCGTCCTGTAACCGGTGGCCTATACCTGAATCCATTGATCGGCTTATATACTTTCCCACGTGAGAAAGATATGAACGAATACAAAGCCGGAGAGAAATGGGACGATGATCGTAGTATGCCCAGACAGTACTGGTATAAAGACTTCAACAACGGAATGGAAGGAAATCCCTACTGGATGCTAAACCGCGTAACCAACAGAGACACACGCACACGTACCATTGCTTCATTAACTGCTAATGTCAAGGCAACTGACTGGCTGACTATCCAGGCACGTGGTACAGGCGATTATATCGGTGATAAAACCGAACAAAAAATGTGGGCTTCCACTTCTACCAGTCTGACTGGCGGAGATTGGGATGCAAAAACAGATAACGGACGATACATGTATGGGACAAGTAGTGAGTTCATGGTATATGGTGACCTTATGGCTATGATAAATAAAACATGGGGTAAGTTCAGCCTGAACGCAGCACTTGGTGCAGCCATCAACTACCAGAGAAGTAACTCACTAAATATCGATTCATATAAAAGCGGACTTCATTACCCTAATGTATTTGACTTACGTAATGTCAAATACGATTCCGGTACGGGTATGGAAACTGAAAACAATGCTACCCGAGAAGTACAATCTGTGTTCGGTACCGCACAAATCGGATACGCTGATGCTCTTTATCTGGATCTGACAGCACGTAATGACTGGTCATCTACACTGTATGGAACCAATTCTTTGAAAAAAGGTTACTTCTATCCTTCCGTAGGTTTATCATGGTTGATTCACAAATCAATTAATCTGCCGGACTGGATTAATTTTGCCAAGATACGTGGTTCATTTGCCGAGGTAGGTAATGACCTGCCCAGATATCAGGCCCATCTCTATCCTCAACTGTCTATCGGAGGCAATATAGAACAAGTGACCAACTATAATGACGGAACTTTGAAACCCGAACTTACAGACTCTTGGGAAGTTGGTGGTGAATTCAAATTCTTACATAACCGAATCGACCTTGACTTCACATGGTATCAGACTATGACCAGAAACCAATTCCTTATTGTTCCGATGAAACCAGGTTCTACCTATACCAATCAGATGATCAATGCAGGCAAAATCAGTAATAAAGGTTTCGAACTGACAATAGGTGGCGTTCCTGTACAAAATGAAAACTTCTATTGGAGAACCCAGGTAAACTTTGCCACCAATAAGAATGAAGTAAAAGAATTGACCGACACATACAAAGAGTATAACTATGGACAGGATGGCTTGAACATGGCTTATCGTATGAAAGTAAAAGAAGGGGGATCATTGGGAGATCTTTACGGAAAAGGCTTCAGCCGTGACGATAACGGAAAGATTCAATATGACGACGACGGACTCCCTACTCTAACAGCAAACCGTGACGATGTTTACTTAGGAAACAGTAACCCCGACTGTACTTTGGGTTGGAGTAATACCTTCAGCTTCTATGGAGTAAACATCAGTTTCCTTATCGATGGCAGCTTTGGTGGGAAAGTATTGTCATTCACTCAAGGCCAACTGGATCAATATGGTGTCAGCAAAAACATAGGAGAAGCGATGGACCGCGGTTATGTCGAATTAGAAGGTAAACAAATTAAAGATGTACAAGGCTTCTATGGAAGAGTTGGTAACATTGATGGATGTTCTGAGTATTACGTTTACGACAGAACCAATATTCGCCTGCGTGAACTATCTATCGGTTACAATCTGCCACAGGCATGGATTGAAAAAACAAAGGTATTTAAAAGTATCAACTTGGCATTAGTTGCACGCAACCTGTTTTTTATTTACAAAGATGCACCATTCGATCCGGATGCTTTAATGTCTGTAGGTAACACAAATCAGGGAGTAGACGTATTTGGAATGCCAACTACACGCAGTATGGGATTTAACCTAAAATTTACATTCTAATAACTAATACACAGAACGATATGAAAAATCAAATCAAATATATAGCAGCATTATTATTCGGTATTCTGTTTGTTGTAACCGCCTGTACGGACAAGTTTGAATATATGAACACCGAATTGGGAGCCTATACACCCGACAAGCAAATAGCAGATAGTAAGTATGGTAACAAAATGTATTTCAATACCATTCAACGTTCCATCTACTTTAATGACCCGGCTCCAGGTGGTACAGACTGGACATTTCAGACCATGCAAAATCTGAATGTAGATATGTTTGCAGGCTACTTCCACGACATGGCTTCCAAGTTTACCGACATGAATTCCACTTACAATCTAAATGACGGATGGAATGGAACAAACTGGACTTATACTTATCAATACGGAGTATCTGCTCTGAATAAAAGTATGGATGCCAATGTTAATTGCAAACCTTACTTAGCCTTATGCAAAATATATAAAGTAGCTATGCTTCATCGATTAGCCGATCAGTATGGTGCAATTCTTTATTCAGATTTTGAAAATTACATTCCCGAATCTCAGGAAAAGGTATACACAGCCATGTTTGCAGATATCGATCAGGCTCTCTCCTGGATAGATGAGTCCACTCAAGAAGGTATTGCTCAAGAAATTATAGACAATATTACTAAATTCGATATTCTGATGAAAAACGATAAAACGTTGGCACATTATGCCAAATGGGCTAATTCACTTCGCCTGCGATTAGCCATGCGTATATCCAACGTAAATCCGAAACAGGCAGCAACTGAGGTTACCAAAGCATTACAAGACCCTCACGGACTCATTGAAACCAATGCCGAAAATGTAGCCGTCTTTGCTGATGGAAGTAACTACAAAAATCCATTGGGCACCATCGGGCTCAGTTGGTGGGAAGTGTATATGAATGCCTCAATGGAATCTTTCCTCGTAGGTTATAATGATCCTCGTACCAATAAGTATTTTACACCTTCTGTAGGCGGAACCGAAGGTTTGGACGCATCATTCAAACCACGCTTCGACTATAAGGGCATGCAAAAAGGTATTCCGCAAGGATTCAACTACAATACGCCAGCCGAATGTAATCATTATAAATACCACTCACGCTCAACTATCCAGATTACTACTGATGCACCCTTAATGACAGCTTCCGAAGTTTGGTTCCTTCGCGCCGAAGCTAAATTACGTGAATTCACCGGAGCAAACGAAAGCGTTCAGAACTGTTATGAAAAAGCTGTCCGCCTTTCTTTCGAACAGTGGGGAGCAACAAATGCAGACGAATACTTACAAAGTAATTCCCAACCTTCAGACTACAAAGACGTATTCTTTGAAAGCAATGACATGAAAGCCGTATCAACAATAACTCCCAAATGGGATGAAAATGCCAGCAAGGAAGTGAAGTTGGAACGAATTATCACGCAAAAATGGTTGGCACTGTATCCGGAAGGAGCAGAAGCATGGGCTGAACAGCGTCGTACTGGTTATCCTCATTTGTTTAAAGTATTGACAAATCATAGCAATGGACTGATTGATACCAATAAGATGGTACGCCGTCTCCCGTTCCCGTCTGGTTTAGCTTCATCCTTCCCGGATCTATATCAACAATTGGTAGGTGCTTTAGGAGGCGCCGATAATGGTGGTACCGACGTATGGTGGAGTGTTGGAAAAAATAATTTCTAATAGATATAAAAATCCTGATTAGACGTTTTCTCCGTATTAGTTTAAATTAAGAGAGAGGATTGAAAGAGGGTATCCGAAAGTGAAGGGTACCCTCTTGTTTTATAATACAGCATAACTACGAATCAATAGAACAAACCACAGTAATGCTTCTAATCATTACCGTACTTTCTTATTGTAGATAAAAGTACATTTTTACAATAAAAACATCCCCATGTTCTTATATAAAACATCCGGATGTTGTGCAGCACAACATCCGGATGTTTTCATTGCAAACTTCATATCTTAAGCAAGGTATTCTATACTATTATTACAATCAAGTATATCTGTTCTCTATACACCCAACCCGTATCATGTATATTCAGCAATAGGCAATTCTCCTCGCAAAGCTCCTAATGCATTCTGTGCCAGAGCTTCCAACTCATCTTCACCCGGATATACATACACCGAAGCAAGGAAAGAGATACGTTCTTTCAAACGGGAAACGACATAATCGGAATGGGCAATCCCTCCCGTCAACAGTATTGCATCCACTTTACCATAGAGAGCTACAGCCGCCGCGCCAATACTCTTGGCCACCTGATAAATCATTGCATTCAATACCAACTCTGCTTTCTTATCTCCATTCTCTATAGAAGCTACAATAGCAGGAACATCCGTCGTACCCAAATGTGCTGTCAGACCGGCACGACCGGAAATACGTTTTTTTAATTCATCTTTCGTAAAACGTCCACTATAACATAAGTCTATCAATTGCCCGGCCGGAAGAGTTCCGGCACGCTCAGGCGAAAACGGTCCTTCACCATCAAGCGCATTATTTACGTCTATAGCACGCCCATGATCGTGGGCACCAATAGAAATACCTCCGCCCAAATGACAAATAACAAGATTCAGATTTTCGTATCTCGTATCGTGTTCGCGGGCATAGCGACGGGCAATAGCACGCTGGTTCAATGCATGCCAGATCGTAACGCGAGGCATAAGAGGTGACCCTGTGATATGAGGTATTTCATCCATTTCGTCCACCACACCAGGATCGGCAATGAAAGCACGACAACCGGGAAGCATAGAAGCCAACTCTGCCGCAATAAGACATCCCAAGTTACAGGCATGGGTACGCATAGCATGAAGAGTATCAAGCCGCATAGCCTCATTAACTTCGTATACACCTCCGGGAATTGGCTTTACCAGCCCTCCACGGCCGATAATGGCGTCAAACTGGAAAGGAATTCCTTCCTTCTCCAGCTCCGTAAGTACAAGAGATTTACGAAAATCAAACTGATCGGTCACCTGTGGAAAGGCAGCCAACTCGTCTACCGTATGACGAATATTACGAACCAGCAACGGAGTTTCATCCTCAAAAACGGCAATCTTCGTCGAAGTAGAACCAGGATTAATGGCGAGTATCTTCATTATACATCTTATTTACAAGTAAGGCATGCCATAGCCATGCTATAATATTTTGACAAACCGGAATCACTACGTGAAGGTAGTACCACCGGACAAACAGGACCTTGCAGCAAGCCTGCCATATCTGCATTGGCAAAAAGAGACACTGACTTGTAGAAAGTATTACCAGACTCGATGTTAGGGAATATCAAAACATCTGCCTGCCCGTTGATAGGCGAAACAATTCCCTTTATATTGCCACTTGCCTGCTCACAGGAAGTGCGGACATCCAACGGACCATCAATAATAACATTACCGAACTCACCGGCTTCTGCCAACTCCACAATATTCACATAATCTAATGAATGGGGAAACTTGGCACTGACCTTCTCCGTACAATGAATAAGAGAGATACGTGGCTGTTCAATCCCAAAAGAATGACAAGTATGAATGGCATACCAGATCATTTCAATACGTTGTTGCAAAGTAGGACGGGGAATAACGGCCGCATCAGAAAAAAACAGTAATTTATTATAGGTAGGAATCTGCATCACAGCAAGATGAGTCAATACTTTCCCTTTAGGCAACAGTCCTTTTTCTTTGTCGAGAATGGCATGAAGAAGGTTATCCGTATTAATAATCCCTTTCATCAGAATATCTGCTCCACCTTCACGAACAATACGCACAGCTTGACGGGCAGCCTCATCCGGATCTTCAACATGGATGGTTTTTACCAGTTCCGGATATTTCTTTAAAGTGGGATACTTCTCAAGTATCGCCGAATCTCCGATCATTAGAAATTCAGCAATTCCTTCTTCAAGAGCACGGGCTATGGCATATTCTGTATTGGCATCATTGGCACAAACTACTGCAATCCTCTTCCGTCTATTCAACGTTTTCAAGTGGGATGTCAGCTGGTCGAAATTTCTAATAGGTTCCATAACGTTAGATTTTTAGCAAATATCAGAAAAATGATTGAAAAATACAGCATAGTAACGTATAAAAATAATGCATATACGTAACATTTTGTCATACGGAGAATAAAATTCGTTAAACTTTATGCCACAATGTCTTGAATATGTACATTTGCAAAAAACAACAAATGCGTATGAACAGCCTGATTCTACCTCCTTATTTAAATGAAGGTGACAAAGTCGCCATCGTATCTCCATCGAGTAAAATAGATAAGTCGTTCCTCAAAGGAGCCAAAAAACGGTTGGAATCCTGGGGATTAAAAGTTATAACAGGCAAATACGCAGGAGCTTCGTCGGGTAGATACGCAGGAACCATCAAACAGCGATTGAAAGATTTCCAGGAATCCATGGACGATCCGGAAATAAAAGCGATTCTTTGTAGTCGGGGTGGATATGGAGCTATACATCTCATTGAGAAACTCGACTTTACTCTTTTTCGTGAACATCCCAAATGGGTGATAGGGTTCAGTGACATTACTGCACTCCACAATCTTATACAAATCAATGGCTTTGCTTCTTTACATGCGCCGATGGCACGTCATCTTACTGTAGAACCGGAAGATGATCCCTGTACACTACATCTGAAAAATATTCTTAGCGGTAAACTACCTGAATACTGTAACAGAAGGCATGTACTGAATAAATTAGGAACAGCACGCGGGGTTCTCCGCGGGGGCAATATGGCTGTTTTTCATGGATTGCGGGGTACACCTTATGATATACCGGCGGAAGGAACAATTCTTTTTATCGAAGATATCAGCGAACGTCCTCATGCAATAGAGCGTATGATGTACAATCTGAAGTTGGGTGGAGTGCTCGAAAAACTTTCCGGACTTATTATCGGACAATTCACTGAATTTGAAGAAGACCGTTCGTTAGGAAAAGTGCTATATGCCGCGTTGGCCGATCTCGTACAAGAATATGATTACCCGGTCTGTTTCAATTTTCCGGTGGGACATGTTACCAATAACCTACCACTGATCAACGGAGCAGAAGTAGAGTTTACAGTAGGTAAAAAATCAGTTGAATTGAAGTTCATTTGTTAATAAACGATGGCTTCCGGAGCAAGCTATAGTGAAAATCATTACTTTTGCCTGCACAATAAAAACAGTTATCTAAAATGAAAAGGAATTATACCATGTTACTGGCCGGTCTATTACTCTTTTCCACTCTTTCTCTTTCTTCTTGCGGAAACAAGAATAAAGCAAGTGAAACGGTTGAGGAAGTTACAGCAGTCCAGACACCTCAGTTTGATGCAGACAGTGCCTATCAATACGTAAAATCGCAGGTTGACTTCGGACCACGTGTACCCAACAGTAAAGAACACGTTGCCTGCGGTAACTACCTTGCATCACAACTGGAAAAATTCGGAGCCAAAGTGACCAGCCAATATGCCGATCTTATCGCCTATGATGGTACGTTATTAAAAGCCCGGAATATCATCGGTGCCTACAAACCGGAAAGCAAAAAGCGTGTAGCTCTCTTTGCACATTGGGACAGCCGTCCTTGGGCTGATAATGACCCGGACCCTAAAAATCATTACACCCCCATTCTGGGAGCAAACGATGGTGCCAGTGGTGTAGGAGTATTGCTTGAAATAGCCCGTCAGATACAAAAACAACAGCCGGAACTGGGAATCGATATCATCTTCCTTGATGCAGAAGACTACGGTACACATCAATCTTATACCGGTGCCCACAAAGAAGATGCCTGGTGCCTGGGTGCACAATATTGGGCACGCAATCCGCACATACAGGGTTACAATGCCCGTTTCGGAATTCTACTTGACATGGTAGGCGGACAACAACCTACTTTCTACCGCGAAGCTTATTCCGAAAAATACGCGAAAGACATCAATCAGAAAGTATGGGAGAAAGCCAACACATTGGGATATGGAAAATTTTTCATAGATGAAGTTAACGGTGGAGCGACAGACGACCATCTGTTTATTAATAAAATAGCAGGAATCAAGACAATTGACATCGTTCCCTGTGACCCGGAAGGAGAATACTCCTTTGATCCGACGTGGCACACACTGAAAGATGACATGGACAACATCAACCGTAATACTCTGAAAGCCGTAGGGCAAACAGTAATGGAAGTCATTTATAATGAAAAATAATATGTGCACAATGTGCAATGTAAATAGATATACTCATGTCAATTAATGAATTACAAGACGAAGTAATAGCTGAATTCAGCGACTTTGATGACTGGATGGATCGTTACCAGTTGCTTATCGATTTAGGAAATGAACAAGAACCGCTTGAGGAGAAATACAAAACGGAACAGAATCTGATTGAAGGTTGCCAAAGCCGTGTATGGCTACAAGCTGATGAAGTGGATGGAAAAATGATATTCAAAGCAGAAAGTGACGCGCTGATTGTAAAAGGTATCATTGCCCTGCTTATAAAAGTTCTTTCGGGACATACACCGGATGAAATTTTAAATGCAGATCTTTATTTTATCGATAAAATAGGCTTAAAAGAGCATCTGTCTCCCACTCGTAGCAACGGTCTACTCTCAATGGTAAAGCAAATGCGACTTTATGCATTGGCATTCAAAGCCAAAGACGAGAGTAAAAAATAAAAATCAAAATGATAATCTGCGGATTTAAATGCTTTCTACTTGCAAGTAGCTTGTGCCTCATGGCACAAACTTTGCTTGCAGGAAATCTTGATATCAAGAACGGAAAGTGGAAAATTGCATTCAATAAAAACACACAAACGATAGATTATCTCTATCAGGAAACAACACTGCTAAAGGAAACTTTCGTACAAGCAATCAATGCCAGTGGAGAGGTATTGAAAAGTTCCGATTATCCCATTGCTACTTTGAAACGAGAGAATATCTCGGACACATTCGGTAAAGGCAAAAAATATACATATGTCTATTCCGGCCGGCCCGGTAAAGAAAATCTGGAACAAGTGTTCTACTTTTATCCCGCACGCAATTATCTGTTGACCGAAGCCTATCTCCTATCAGATCAAAGAACAAGCTGTAACTGGATAGCTCCGGTTATGAGTAATACCAGTAGCACATTCCTGCCTGCCGATGGTGACAATCGGCTGTTGGATGTCCCCTTCGACAATGATAGTTTCCGTGGTTACTCTGCCAATCCCTGGAACACCAGTTCTGTTTCCTGTGAAGTAACAGCCTTCTATGATGCTACCAGCCGCCAGGGCCTCTGCCTGGGTTCGATAGAACATGACAACTGGAAAACCGGTATAACCTACAGCAGTTCGGAGAATAACTGCCTGCAAAGTCTCTCTGTATTTGGTGGACTGGTAGATGCCCTCACTAATGACATTCGTCCGGAAAAAGGACCTGCTATCCATAAACATGGAAAATTGTATGGCACACGCATCAAATCGCCCAAGATCCTTGTTGGCTTTTTCAAAGACTGGCGTATCGGTATGGAGAATATCGGTGAAGCAACAGCTCTTATTACTCCGCCACTACCTTGGCAGAAAGGGACCATTTTTGCCTGGCAAAGTTGGGGAGGTATGGCCGATAAAGTGAATTATACCGGTGCTATTGATATCTCAGATTATTTCAGAAACAAACTGCAACCAGCCGGATTTCATAATGAAAACGGAGAGGTATATATGATACTCGCCCCCTTTTGGGATAACTTTAATGAACAACAACTCAAAGACTTCGTATCCCATTGCAAAGCCAACGGGCAGATCCCGGGTATTTACTGGACGCCCTTCTCCTTTTGGGGAGGCGAAAAAGATAACTGGAACGTGGAAGGAACAGACGGTAAATACAAATATGGCGATATCATCATTACTGCCAACGGCAAGCGTCGCAAAATAGAATCTTATGCACTTGATCCCACGCATCCCGGTACGCTGGCCCGTATAGACTGGCAAATAAAACGTTTCAAAGACTGGGGCTATAAGTACGTAAAAATAGACTTTATCAACAACGCAGCATTGGAAGCCGATAAGTTTTATAATCCGGACATTACCACCGGCATACAAGCCTACAACTATGGCATGAGTTACTTTGCCAAAGCGTGTGGTGATGATCTCTTTATTGATCTCTCTATTGCTCCCGTATTTCCATCGCAATATGGTCACGCCCGCCGCATTTCATGCGATGCCTGGGGAAGTATAGACAACAGCCAGTATATGCTCAATAGCCTTTCTTTTGGTTGGTGGCTGGATCGTGTATATCCATACAATGACCCCGATCATTTGGTACTGAATGGTAATTCTGAAGGAGCCAGCCGTATTCGCGTCACTACAGGAGCGATGACAGGAACCATGTTATTAGGTGACAATTTTAGTTTGAAAGGCTCCTATCCAGGTAATCAGACGGTTCGTGACCAGGCGGAAAAGGTAGTGCTTAATGCCAGCATCAATGCATTAGCACAATTAGGACGTTCATTTCGTCCAGTAGAAGGTAATATGCCTGTTAACTTTAGTACGGGAAGCGGTACTTATGGTGTGGAAAAAGCCTTCATGCTTGACACAGACAATGCACTTTACCTTGCTGTATTCAATTATGATGCATCGAAAGAAGCCACAGAGACAATCAACCTAACCAGATTAGGAGTCAATGTGGCTAACGTAAAACGCATCAAAGAATTATGGACCGATACCTCTGTAAACCCCACAGGGAATGAATTGAAATGTGAGATTCCCGCCGGTGACGTAAGGGTATATTGCTTTGAGAAAAAGAAGAAATAAAAGATATTTCTATTTTTCACAGATAGCTACACCCCGTGTTTCCGGTTTTACCTCTAACGTAACAGCTCGTGAGAAAACCGCCTTCCTGACGGCAGATTGAGCAATATGGTTCTTAAATGCCGTTTTATTTGTATGATCATGCCGTGTCAAGATGCTTCCTCCCAAACTGGTAAATATCGCAGATGTATCCTTTCCATGTAAGCAGTCATTGCTTTCTCATAAAATGTCAGGAATGCCTTATCATTTAATATAACGCTTCCCCCTTTTAATAAATCAGTTTTAAAAAGAATCTTTTATTCAGATTCATATAATTTCTGCCCATTTAAAATGAAAAAAATAATTTAATAATACGGACAGTAGTTGAAACCAGTTAAGAGTTAGTCTTGTTCATATCTATACGGTCTTGAGTGTATTTCACCACAGAATAACACGGAGTTCCACAGAGTTTAAATCTTTTTTAAAACGCAGATGAACGCAGATTTTCGCAAAGGGAAACAAATCTAAGATAAAGAACTACAATCTTTTAATCTGTGCTTATGTGTTAATCCGCGTTTCATCAGATAAATAGTACTCTGTGGTGAGTTTAGTTCATGTCCGACCAGTTCTGAAGCCAATATCCAACTACTGATTCGCATGAATAATTAAAGTAGTTATACATTACCTCATTCCAAAGCGACTCCCTACCACGCCTATTTTCTGAGTAATTTTATTGAGAGTCATGTTTTTATTAACTGGTATAGTTTATGAAAAATAAATATTCAAATGCATGATACCAAACAAATTTGTTGTATATTTGCAGTAACTCAACCGAAAAAGAATGATTCCAGAGTTTAATGAAGACGGTTATTTGCCACCAGGTATATATGAGGCCTCTTTTGAGGAGGTAAAGAACAGGTTTGGATTTAGTAGAAAGCGGCAGAAGTTGTTGCAGGGAATGTCTTTCTTACTGGAGCAATGTAGAATACTACATTGTGATATTCTGTATTTAGATGGAAGTTTTGTTACTAAAAAGTTAAATCCAAGCGATTACGATGCCTGCTGGGATACAACAGCAGAGAACCGGGAGCAGGTTCTGAACAATGTCTTAGAGTCTTTGTTAGAAAGTAATTCGGAGGTACAGAAAGAGTATTTCGGCGGAGAAATATATTCAGCTTTTTCAAAAGCTATTTTATTGCCCGAATTAACTATTCTAGAATACTTCCAGAAAACAAAGCAATATGAAGATAAGGGTATTGTAATGATTAAATTGTAAGCATTATGATTAAAAACAAGAAGCAATACACAATGATGAAGAAGCAACTGGAAGAGTTGCTCACAAACATATGGGACATAAAAGAGATATTGCAAAAAGAGAATAACATACCACTTCGTCTACAATTAGGTACTTTTGAAAGAGGATTAGTTAAATTACAAAAAGAACTGGAGGAGTATGAAAAGCTAACTTCTAAATCTTTGTCATGCCTGGAATTTGACTCTTTTAAAGATGACATGAACAAAGCTATCATAAGTTTTCGTATCGCCTCAGATATCAGTCAGAAAAAGTTAGCGGCAGAAATGTTTATCCAGGAGCAACAAATACAGCGTTATGAACAATCAGACTACTTAAGTGCCAGTTTTGAGCGTATTCTACAGCTGCTGGAAGCACTGGAGATACGTATGATACTGCGAAAAGATTTTAAAAAGGACGCTTTTAAGGCAACTCCTGCGAATGTGTGGGAACTAAATGATAAGATACGGAAAAGAGGAAGTATATTGCAAATAGCAGGAGAGGAATAATTATGAAAACAATTGCATTTTACTCGTACAAAGGAGGGGTGGGCAGAACATTAGCTCTTTCGAATATAGCAAGGAGGCTCGCCGATTTTGGGAAAAAAGTGATCATGCTTGACCTCGATCTTGAAGCTCCGGGGCTACATACTAAGTTCTCTAATTTTCAATGGGACAGAAAGGTTGAGAGCGGCATTGTAGATTATATCTACGAATATGCAGTCAATCATAAAATTCCGGCAAAAATAACATCGTATGCATATCATTTGGAAGATTTGTCTTCCTCGTTAGATTTAATTCCGGCTGGCAATCCTAAATCTTCAGAGTACTGGCGAAAACTATCTGCCATTAACTGGTATGAATTACTTTATGGCGAGAATGCAACAGGCATCGCCTTCTTCCTGGACCTGAAGGTAAAAATAGAGAAAAAATATAAGCCAGACTACTTTTTGATTGATACGCGTACGGGAATAACTGATATATCCAGCCTCACAATCTCTTTACTTGCTGACCGGTTAGTTATTCTATCTGCCAATAATCAAGAAAATCTCGAAGGTTGCCAACGAATTGTACGCAGCATATTGAATCAAAAAAATAATATGTTGGAAAAGGAAAAAGAGATTATTTTGGCTCTTACGAGAATACCTTATCCTTCTACTCCTACAGAATGCCTGCGGGAAGAGAGTTTAATCGCCAACTTTAAAAAACACTTTGAAGGATTGACTTACGCTTCCGGCAAGGAACTGAACAGTACTCCGGTAGTGATTCATTCAGACAGAGATCTGGAGTGTAGCGAAACTTTTAAAATCGGTTTCGAAAAAGAGACAAAAGGCCCATCAGAAATCATTGCAAACGAATATCTGGATTTATTTGCCCGAATTACAGCAGGTGATTTAACAAAAGAGGAAATAGAGAAGTTTGATAATGAGAAAGAAATAGCCCGACTTTATAATAAAATAAGTCAGACAGAAAATGCCATAGAAGGCGTACAACTGGCAGAAGAAACAATAAAAAAATATCCGAAAGCAGATCAGTTTTATTATTTACTTGCTCTTAAATGCTTGAAAGCCGAGATGGAAGAGAAAGGGATTAGAGCTATAAATCAAGCTATCAAACTACTTCCTTTACCCTATTATCTGATACTAAAAGCAGGGTTACTCTACAATAAAGGAGAGAGAGAAGAGGCTTATAAAGTAATATTGCCAATAAGACATATTTCACCTCAAGCTTTTTATCAATATTGTTTAGCGAAAGTTACTATAGGCGGTTTTCCAGAAAATGAAGTTTTACAGGATTTGAATGAATTGAAAGAGATGAACTATTTATCTCCGGAAGTGGATAACCTGATAGCTTGTTATCAAAACGAAATTGGAAATTATAAAGAAGCTGAAAAAGCAATATACAGTGCCATCGAACAAGACAAAAACAGGCCTGTGTTTTATACTACTTTAGCTGAAATAAAAGCAAATCAGAACGATATTCCTCTATTTTATATGAATATAGATATGGCATTAAGTAAAGGGGCTGATATAAAGAATGCAATATCGACTGTATCTCGTGTTTATTCAAAATTCAAGAATGACGAGAAGTTTATTTCTCTTTTGAAACGCTATGGAAAAGAGGAAGAAATTGAATTGTTGAAAACATTGTAGAAACAGAAACATCTGTTTTTTCCTTAAATATTTCGGTAAAAAGAGATAGAACAAACATCCGGATAATCCCCAAAGGCCTCTAAAACTATCACAAATGAAGCCAAAAACAGTAAAAATGTATACGAAACCACTCAAAAAGCACTCTATGCCGTAAATGTTTCATTTTTTGGTTTGTTTGTCTACTATTAATAGTCTGCCTTTACCTACTTTTGAGCAAACGATTAAAACTCAAAGTAGAGATGAACAAATATAAACTGATTTTATTGGCCTTGAGCATGACTGGTTTTGTACAAGCCAAAGTAACATTACCAGCATTCTTCACCAACAATATGGTGATACAGCAAAACAGCACATTAACGCTTCCAGGTAAAGCCAAAGCGGGCAAAAATGTTACAGTAAAAGCCAGCTGGAATGACAATAAGTTCACAACAAAAGCAACTGCTGACGGTTCTTTCAGAATAGAAATACCCACCCCTGCTGCCGGAGGGCCTTATACCATAACAATCTCTGACGGAGAAACCCTGACATTAAAAAATGTACTGGCGGGAGAAGTGTGGTTCTGTTCAGGACAATCTAACATGGAAATGCCTGTAGCCGGATGGGGAAAGGTGATGAACTATGAACAGGAAGTAGCAGAAGCAAAATACCCTTCTATCCGTTTACTGCAAGTTAAAAAAACGACTTCAGTGACTCCTGCAGAAAATGTAGAGATGAACATGGGAGGTTGGCAGGAATGCAATTCTTCTACCGTTCCGGAATTCTCGGCCATAGCATATTTCTATGCACGCGAACTATGGAAAGAATTGAATGTGCCCATTGGTGTGATTGATTGTACCTGGGGGGGAACTCCCGCCGAAGCATGGACAAGTATCGGTTCTTTAAAACAAGTGCCAGGTTTCGAGATACAAGCAAGTAAAATAGAAAAGTCAGAGGCCATCGCAGCTTATCAGCAAGAGATAAAAGAGTGGCAGGAGCTATTAGTAACCAAGGATGCCGGCCTCAATAAAGGAATTCCAATGTGGATCTCCTCTCTTCAGACCGATCCGGCATGGAAGACTATGGAACTTCCGGGGTATTGGGAACAGAAAGGACTACACGGAGTAGACGGCATAGTATGGTTCCAACGGGAAATAGAGATTCCTTCAAGCTGGGAAGGCAAGGAAATAACATTAAATCTCGGCATGATAGACGACGAAGACGTCACTTATTATAATGGAAAAGAAATAGCCAAAGGATATGGATACTCAACTCCTCGCCACTATACCATCCCGGCAGAACTGGTTAAAGCAGGAAAAGGAGTCATCACTATACGAGTGTCCGACTCTGGCGGAGAAGGTGGTATACACGGAGAAGGAAAAGATATGTTTGCAGAAGCCAACGGGCAGAAAATCAAGCTGGAAGGAATATGGAATTACCGGATAGGTATAGCTCTGGGAGATCTCCCTCCGGCACCGATGTCATTAGAAAGCTCAAGTTATCCTTCTGTCTTGTACAATGCTATGGTACATCCGTTTACTATATTCCCAATCAAAGGAGTTATCTGGTATCAGGGAGAAGCTAATGTAGGAAGAGATAAACAATATGTTCCCCTATTCCAGTCGCTGATTGCCGATTGGAGAAAGCAATGGAATACGGACTTTCCATTCTACTTTGTTCAACTGGCAAACTTTCTGAAGCCCCAAGAGGTTCAGCCAAACTCTCAATGGGCCGCCCTCCGGGAGGCACAGGCAGAAGCCCTGCATGTGGATAATACGGGAATGGTAGTAGCCATAGATCTGGGAGTATCCTACGACATTCACCCTAAAAACAAACAAGAAGTGGCTAAACGCTTTGCTACTTTAGCACTGGCAAATACTTACCATCAGGGAGAATACATAATGCCAGCCTGCCAGTCTTATAACATCTCCGGAAAGAAATTAACATTGACATTCAACACTGAAATACAAGCACAAGAAATAATAATAAAAGGATTTATCCTGGCCGGACCGGATGGAGTGTTCCATCCGGCAACGGCAACCTTAACAGGAAAAACGAGTATCGTACTTGAATCTCCGGATGTGGCAATCCCTATAGCTGCCCGCTATAACTGGGCCGATTGTCCCGATGGAAATCTTTACAGTACCAACTCCAACCTCCCGGTTCCGCCCTTCCGAACAGACAAAGGAACATGCGAAGAGGCACAAAAGTAAGATTATCCATATTCTAAGTAATTTTATCTATTCCTTAACAGGATAAATCCGGGTTACTTTGCAGACGAGACTAATTCGTAATTCATTCATAAATTTAAAGACTATTTAGTACCATGAATTTAAAAACGACCCTATTGGCAGGTTTATTATGTCTTGCAGGCATAGCCCACGCCATCGAAAAACCGGTAATAAAAATTGAGACCGGAAACACCAGCCTCATCTACCGTGTAGGTGACAATGGCCGTCTTTACCAGTCATATTTGGGCAAACGGCTCAACCATGAAGCAGACATTAACCATCTGCCGCAAGGGACCGAAGCCTATCTCACCCACGGTATGGAAGACTACTTTGAACCAGCACTGCACATTGTGCACAATGACGGCAATTCTTCTACCTTATTAAAATATGTATCACACGACAGCCGGAACCTCTCAGATGGTGTAAACGAAACTGTCATTACATTAGCTGACGACCAATATCCGGTAACTGTGAAGTTGCACTATGTGACTTATGCTAATGAAGACATTATCAAAACATTTACCGAAATCAGTCACCGTGAAAAGAAGCCGGTAATGCTTCATAAGTATGCTTCTTCACTGTTACATCTCAATCATGACAAATACTTCCTCACAGAGTTTGCCGGAGATTGGTCACACGAAGCTAATGTCATGGAACGTGAACTGGCTTTCGGAAAAAAAGTCATTGATACCAAATTGGGAGCACGCGCCAATATGTTCGTTTCCCCTTTCTTCCAGTTGGCTATAGATCAGCCTTCCGAAGAGAATGCAGGCGAAGTATTGGTCGGTACATTAGGCTGGACAGGCAATTTCAACTTCACCTTTGAAGTAGACAACAAGAGCCAGTTGCGCATCATCAGTGGTATCAATCCCTACGCATCAGAATATAGCCTTCCTTCCGGAGAGATATTCCGTACACCGGAGTTTTACTTCACGTATAGCCTGAACGGAAAAGGACAAGCCAGCCGTAATTTCCATGATTGGGCACGCCGCTATCAGGTAAAAGACGGTGATCAGACACGTATGACCTTACTTAACAACTGGGAAGCTACTTATTTTGATTTCGACGAACAAAAACTGATCGGTTTGATGGACGAAGCCAAGAAATTGGGTGTAGATATGTTCTTGTTGGACGATGGTTGGTTTGCTAACAAATATCCTCGCAGCAGTGACCATCAAGGGCTGGGCGACTGGATAGAAACAGCTGATAAGTTACCGAATGGCATAGGACGCCTGACTGCTGAAGCAAAGAAACACGGTATTAAATTCGGCATTTGGATTGAGCCCGAAATGGTAAACCCCAAAAGCGAACTCTACGAAAAGCATAAAGATTGGGTAATTCATCTGCCTAACCGTGAAGAATATTATTTCCGTAACCAAATGGTGTTAGACCTTAGCAATCCGGCTGTACAGGATTATGTATTCGGCGTTGTGGATCAGTTAATGACTAAATACCCGGATCTTGCTTTCTTCAAATGGGATTGTAACAGCCCTATCACTAACATCTATTCACCCTACCTGAAAGGAAAACAAACACATCTATATATTGACTATGTAAAAGGCTTATACAAAGTGCTCGACCGCATAAAAGCCAAATACCCGAATCTGCCTATGATGTTGTGCGCCGGTGGTAGCGGACGTTCTGATTATGAAGCATTGAAGTACTTCACTGAATTCTGGCCCAGCGATAACACAGATCCTATCGAACGTCTGTTTATCCAATGGGGATTCTCACAAGTATTCCCCAGTAAGACTTTGTGTGCCCACGTTACTACCTGGAACAAAGATGCCAGCATCAAGTTTCGTACGGATGTAGCAATGATGTGCAAACTGGGATTTGATATCAAGATGAGTGATCTTAACCCAAACGAACAAGTGTATTGTCGTCAGGCTGTAACAGAATACAACCGCTTGAAACCGGTTATACTGGAAGGTGATCTCTATCGTCTTGTTTCGCCTTACGGAAGTAACCATACTTCAAGTATGTATGTGAACAAAGATAAGAATCAAGCCATCGTATTCGCATTTGATGTTTACCCACGCTACGGCGAACATATCCTGCCTGTACGTTTACAAGGATTGGAAGCCAACAAAATGTATCAGGTGAAAGAAATTAATCTGATGCCGGGAGCTTCTTCTTCTGTAAACGGAAACGGACAGACTTTCTCGGGTGAATATCTGATGAATGTAGGCCTTGACCTCTTCACTGGTTATAAATTAAACAGCCGCATTATTGAAATCATAGCACAGTAAAAACGGAATCACGAGGAGATGGAAAGAGATTCCATCTCCTCTTTATACCATAACACAATGAATCGAATACTATTAAGCAGCATCTTTACATTTATGCTGATTACCGGTACTATAGAAGCCGGCGAACACACACAATACGTAAACCCTTTTATCGGAACAGGAGCCGTGCACGGCAGCTTGTCCGGTAACAACTACCCGGGTGCCACCGTTCCTTTCGGAATGATACAGTTAAGCCCCGATACTCGCGAAGCTCCCGACTGGGCACAAGCATCGGGATATGATTACAATGACCAGACCATCTATGGATTCAGTCACACCCGCCTCAGCGGAACAGGAGCGTCAGACTTGATAGACCTTTTACTTTTACCGACAAGCGAAGGGCGTACTTCTTCGAATTTCTCCCACACAGCAGAAAAGGCTCAACCCGGATACTACCAGGTGATGTTGGCAGACGAAGGAATCAATGCTGAATTGACGGCAACCACACGAACAGGAATCCACCGGTATAGCTACCCTAACGGAAAAGAAGCACAACTCATCATCGACTTAGACCATTCAGCCAATAAAGGAAGCTGGAATCGCCGCATCATAAATTCTCAGATCCGTATCGTTAATGATCATGCTATCGAAGGATACCGCATCATTACAGGTTGGGCCAAACTACGAAAAGTATATTTCTACATAGAATTTTCCAGTCCTATTCTCTCCTCATCGTTGAGAGACGGTGACCGCCAATACGAAAACACACCCGTCATCAATGGCAGTAATCTGCATGCCATGTTGCGTTTTGGAAAGCTTAATGAAAAACCGTTGATTTGCAAAGTAGCTTTATCTCCGATATCTACGGATAATGCCCAATTAAATCTAAAGCAGGAAGCCTCACACTGGGACTTTAACCAATACACCACTGATGCCGACCGATTATGGGAAAAAGAACTGGAAAAAATCAATATCCAAGGTACCGATTTGCAAAAAACAATATTCTATACAGCTTTATACCACACCCTGATACAACCCAATACAATAAGTGATGTAAACGGAGAATATATGGCAGCCGATTACACCACCCGGCAGCTGTCTGCAAACGAAATACACTACACGACATTCTCTCTTTGGGATACATTCAGAGGTGCTCATCCACTTTATACATTACTCAACGCGGATCGTGTCACAGATTTCGTAAAAAGCATGATACGTCAATATGAGTATTATGGCTATCTGCCTGTCTGGCAATTATGGGGACAAGACAACTACTGCATGATAGGCAACCACTCCATTCCCGTCATTGTAGATGCTATCCTGAAAGGAATACCCGGAATTGATATAGAAAAAGCTTATGAAGCCGTATACAACAGTTCGGTAATTTCTCATCCCAACTCACCTTTTGAAGTATGGGAAAAATATGGATATATGCCCGAAAATATACAGACTCAATCAGTTTCCATTACTCTGGAGCAAGCTTTTGATGACTGGTGTGTAGCACAGTTAGCAAAAAAATTAGGAAAGAACAATGACCACGAACGTTTTATGAAACGCTCCGCTTTCTATCGTAATTTATTCAATCCGGAGACCGGATTCTTTCAATCGAAAAATGATAAGGGCGAATGGATAGAGCCATTTGATCCTTATAAATACGGAGCCAATGGCGGTTATCCTTTCACAGAAGGAAATGCCTGGCAATACTTTTGGTATGTACCACAAAACATACCCGACCTCATTACATTGACAGGAGGAAATAAAGCCTTTACAACAAAACTGGATACATTCTTCACCGTCAATCATCAAAGCGGTGAACTAAACGATAATGCCTCCGGCTTTGTTGGCCAATATGCCCATGGAAATGAACCCAGCCATCACGTAGCTTACCTGTATACCTGTGCTGGAGAACCCTGGAAAACACAGAAGTATGTAGCGCACATCATGAATAACCTGTACAATGATACTTCTTCGGGATATGCCGGAAACGATGATTGTGGTGAGATGTCTGCCTGGTACATCTTCGGAGCACTTGGTTTCTACCCGGTCAACCCGGCGAGTGGTGAATATATAATCGGCACTCCGATGCTGGAAGAAGCAACTATACATCTGCCCGACGGAAAGACTTTTGCAATAAAAGCTCCCCGCAAAAAAGGAAATGAGATTTATATCCGCTCCATAAAGCTAAATGGTAAGAAGTATACAAAAAATTATATCACACATCAGGATATATTAAATGGCGGTACCCTGGAATTTGTTATGAGTGCTACACCACAAAAGTAATAGTACTATTAATCATGAAAAATATGACACATTTAAAAACTTATTTAGCAGTAGCAACCCTGGCGTTTACAGGATGTCAAAGTGCAAATAATGCTGGTGAAACCGCAGAGTTGTGGTATGCCCAACCTGCAAAAGAATGGATGGAATCCCTACCTATCGGTAATGGTCGGTTGGGTGCTATGACTTATGGTGGAATCGAAGAAGAAACGCTGGCCTTGAATGAATCTTCCATGTGGTCAGGGCAGTTCAATGAGAATCAGGATAGACCCTTCGGTCGTGCTAAACTGGATAATTTGAGAAAGCTATTTTTCGAAGGAAAGTTATGGGAAGGAAATCAGACAGCCGGTGACAACCTGAATGGCATGCAAACATCTTTCGGTACCCATCTTCCTATAGGTGATCTGAAAATAAGGTTTACTTACCCTGAAGGAGATATAACAGACTATCGCCGTTCACTAAATTTAAACGAAGCAATCAGCAGTGTTTCTTTTAATGCAGGTGGGGTAAATTATAAGCGTGAATACTTTGCTACGAATCCCGATAATGTACTTGTTCTTCGCTTATCAGCAGATAAACCAAAGTCTGTCACCATGGATATGGCTCTGGATCTAATGCGTCAGTCAGAATTTACTGTCGAAGATAATCAGATGATCTTTACCGGTAAAGTAGACTTTCCGTTACACGGTCCGGGTGGTGTGAATTTTGAAGGAAGAATAGCCGTATTGACCGATAATGGCGAAGTAAAAATGGATAAAGCGGGTATCAGTGTAAGCAATGCTGATGCGGTGACAATGATCGTAGACGTACGTACCGATTATAAAAATCCGGATTATAAAGCTTTGTGCGCAACAACAGTCGAAGAGGCCGGTATGAAACCTTACGAAGCCCTGAAGCTGACGCATATAAAAGATTATTCAGATTTATTCAACCGGGTAGAACTGAACTTAGGTAAAGATTCTAACGACACCATACCTACAGATATCCGCTGGAAACAAATACGATCGGGAAAAACAGATACAAGTTTCGATGCTTTGTACTTTCAGTACGGACGCTACCTGACAATAGCCAGTTCACGTGAGAATTCACCGTTGCCAATTGCTTTACAAGGTTTCTTTAATGACAATAAGGCTTGTAATATGGGATGGACAAACGACTATCATCTTGATATAAACACGCAACAAAACTACTGGGTATCCAATGTAGGAAATTTGGCAGAGTGTAATACTCCACTCTTCAATTACATCAAAGATTTATCCGTACATGGAACCAAAACTGCTGAAGTTGTATATGGCTGCAAAGGCTGGACAGCCAACACAACTGCCAATATCTGGGGATACACCCCGGCATCCGGAACTATCATCTGGGGACTATTCCCCCTGGCCAGTTCATGGATAGCTACGCATTTATGGACACAGTATGAATATACACAGGATAAAAAGTATCTGGCAGAAGTAGCTTATCCTTTGCTAAAAGGTAATGCAGAATTTATACTTGACTATATGGCAGAAAATCCTGCTAATGGCTATTTGATGACAGGTCCAAGTATCTCACCGGAAAACTGGTTCAAAACAGCAGACGGACAGGAAATGGTAGCCTCTATGATGCCTACCTGTGACCGTGAACTTGTTTATGAGATCTTTACTTCTTGCATCCAGGCTGCTGATATTTTAGGCATTGACAAAGCATTCAGTAATAATCTGCAAACAGCTTTAGCCAAACTACCTCCTATACAACTGCGTGCAAACGGAGCCATCCGCGAGTGGTTTGAAGATTATGAAGAAGCACACCCGAACCATCGCCATACTTCGCACTTATTAGCTTTATATCCTTTCTCACAAATCACTTTAGAGAAAACTCCCGAGCTCGCAGCAGCAGCCCGTAAAACGATAGAAGCGCGTCTTGCTGCAGAAAACTGGGAAGATACAGAATGGAGTCGTGCCAACATGATCTGCTTTTATGCCCGCCTGAAGGATGCGGAAGAAGCTTACAAAAGTGTAAAGACTCTTCAGGGAATGTTATCACGCGAAAACCTGTTGACTGTTTCACCAGGCGGCATAGCCGGAGCCCCGAATGACATTTATTCATTCGATGGAAATCCTGCAGGAGCTGCCGGAATGGCTGAGATGTTAATACAAAACCATGAAGGATATGTTGAATTCCTGCCTTGCTTACCGACAGCATGGAAGAATGGGCTATTCAAGGGTTTATGTATTCGTGGAGGAGCTGAGGTTTCGGCACAATGGGAAAATGCTGTGATCCAACATGCATCATTGAAAGCTACAGCCGACAACACGTTTACTGTAAAACTTCCTATCGAAAAGAAGTATACGGTAACCTTGAACGGAAAAGAAGTCTCGGCAAAAACCGATAGCAAGGGATTAATCACTGTTGAAATGAAAGCTCAGGATTTACTGGAAATCAAATAAGATTCATACCATATGAAAAGAGAGGGTGCGTCAAAAGCAGATAAAACTATCAATATGTAACTTTAGAAACGCAGATTAACGCAAATTAGCGCAAATACAATTTAACATTTGCGCTAATTTGCGTTAATCTGCGTTTTAATAATGGCTGATTTTACTTTTACCCCCCTTTTTTTATAAAGCCGGGACATCTGCATCTAAGTCATCCCCCTTTAACTGTGACGGTGCCATATGATACTTCTCTTTAAACTTCCGGGAAAAATGCGCCAGGGTTTCAAACCCTAACTCCCAATAAATATCCGAAGGTCTCTGACGCTCCTCTGCTATCTTATGATAAGCAACCTCCAGACGTTTATCAATCAACCACTTATTAGGTGTTACGCCAAATAGCCGGATAAACTCCCGGCGAAACGTAGAAAGGCTTCTACCCGAAAACTCTGCAAAATGCTCCAAAGGGGCATTAAACATATAGTTAGCATTCATAAACTCAACCAGATCTTTCTGAACCAATGGATTACTAAACAAGGAAGCAACAATTTCCTTATCTGTAAAAGTCAACAAATGAAGACATTCTTCCAGTTTAAGTTCAATCAATCTTCTATCCAAATGAACTCCCTCATCCGAATAAACAGCAAGCGAAGCAAACAAAGCTTTCAAAAATGTATTCTCATTTATCTTCTTAAAATAGAATGAAGTATAGCTCGTGCACACTGGTACCAGATTATTCTGTGCATAAGACTTTAAAAACTTCTCCGTAAGGTTCAGGCAAAGCAAGCGGCAATATCCATTCTTACCAGGCGTTATCTTGATCTTCGAGAACCCACCACGGTTGACAAAAAAGTAATCACCTGCTCTCGCCATAATATGCTCCCCGGAATTAGACAACGCAATCATCCCCTCCACCACTTTTATCAGTTTGTAATTACGTTCATACAATTCTTTCTGTGTTGGCTTATCATAGCACACAAAATAAAAAGGCTCTTCGGATTTCCGAAACTCACGTTGATGATTCATAGTGGCAAAGATAATCAATATGACTCTTACAGACAACTAATTTTGCAACTTAGCGACAAATCCGGTAAGATAAAACAGCTTAATTTTGCAACTTGAAATTAAACAAAGAGGTATGTCAAAAAAAGAAACGACAAAAAGGTACATTTTATTCATCACCGGCTTATTTATCAATGCAATAGGAATCAGTCTGATTATCAAGGCAGGACTTGGCTCATCTCCTATTTCCAGTCTTCCTTACACCATCAGTCTCGGATTTCCTATCACACTGGGAACACTGACTTTTATTCTAAACCTTTTTCTCATAGCAGGACAGATCGTATTACTAAAGAAAGATTTTAAGAAAATCCAATGGTTACAACTCCCCGTCTCCATCCTTTTCGGCTTTTTCATAGACCTCTCCATGCTGATACTGGCATGGGTAATGCCGGAATTCTACCCTTGGAAAATGGTTACTTTACTCCTGGGTTGCATGATTCTCGGGTTAGGAGTCAGTCTGGAAGTAATAGCCAATGTAGTTATGCTATCGGGAGAAGCGTTCGTACATGCTATCTCACAGAAGAAGAAAAAAGAGTTTGGCTGGGTGAAAATAGGTTTCGATTGTACATTGATGATTTTGGCCTGTACTTTGTCTCTGATACTATTCGGAGAGATTACAGGCGTACGAGAAGGAACTATTATGGCGGCATTACTTGTCGGCGTATTCGCACGCTTTTTCAATCATCGGTTGATTTTCCTGAATACAATGCTCAGTGACCGGACAGTTTCTGTCACTGTCGAAGTTCCTCGTAAAACACAATTCGTCATCACCATAGCACGAGAATTTGGCAGTGGAGGACGGGAAATAGGACGAAAAATAGCCAGTAACTTAGGTATTGCATTTTATGATGAAGAACTGATTAATATGGTAGCAACCGAAAATAATCTCACACCAGGATATGTGGAACAACATGAGCAGAACATTTCAAGCCAACTACTCTACGAATTCATCATGCAGGATTTCACTGTACCCATTGAGAAAAGTCTCTCTTCTGACGACGCTCTGTTTGTTGCCCAAAGTAAAGTAATCCGCAAGGTAGCAAGCCAGCATTCTTGTGTAATAGTAGGCCGGTGCGCTAATTACGTCTTACAGGATTGTGAACGATGCTTTAATATATTTCTACATGCAGATCGGGACAGCAAACTCAAAAGAATTATTAATGAATACGGAGAGCCTGCAGACAAGGCAGAAAGTAAACTGAGACGAATAAACAAAGCAAGAGCCAACCACTACAAAGCCTACACCGGCCGTACGTGGAATGACTCTAGAAATTACGATTTATGTCTCAACACCAGCATTTTGGGTATAGACGAGGCATGCAAATTCATTGAGAAGACTGCAAAAATATACCTAAAAAGAAAGGATAAAGCCCCCATAACAATCTCATAGCAACTACTCCTCTCCTTCTCTATATTCCAGAATATCTCCCGGCTGGCAATCCAGCTCTTTACAAATCGCTTCAAGTGTTGAGAACCGGATTGCTTTTGCCTTTCCGGTTTTCAATATAGACAGATTGGCCGGCGTAATATCTATTTTTTCTGCCAATTCTCCCAGAGATATTTTCCTCCGGGCCATCATTATATCAAGGTTTACTATTATAGCCATAATTTCTCTTTTTTCAGTTCAGGTCAAATGGTAAGTTCCTGCTCTTCTTTTAATTTCACTCCTACTGCAAAAATCTCAATAAACAAAGCAAGAATAGAGAACATCATCCATGGATATTTTATAGAGTAACTTTTCACTTCATACCCATCCAAAAGTATTTGCGAAGTCCAATCACTATACAAAAAGTAATTTCCACCCTCCATACAAACTCCCAACAGAATGACAGAGTAAATAAAGTAACGCATACGCTTTACATTTTTCCGTGTAAATACATCACCACGGATAGCAGAAAAGACAACCCGGACCAGACAATAAATACCGTATATACATAAAATAATAAACGGTACAGTACAACATTGATACATCATATACCAGGAAGGAGTTTTCACAACGGTGCGTATACAAGCAACGGAGTAAGGCACCTTTTTATCAAAAGTTTTGTTCAACAACGAGTCTTCAGCAACCGGCTCTGCCTTCACAGAGAAATCGGTAGTATATGTACCTTTCTCACCAATATACTCTCTCGAATCACCTGCTTCATTCCAGCCATCTATAAAGCCTGGCACAGCATCTTTCAATGCAGTTACCATAAACATAACAAAAACCAATATACCCAATATTTTTATAGCTTTCATCTTTCCCATAAATATCCTTTCAGACACAAATTATTAGATAGTGAGTTCCTGCTCCTCTTTCATACGGACACCAATCTTGAATACACATCCGATAAATAAAATAAATACTCCAAGCAAAATATAAATCAGATAAGTCTGCCGGAGATTGCTCACAGAGACAAAAGTCCCGAAAAAACCTTGCAATAACCCATTCAGTTCGACAATTCCTCCAATAGCCACAATCAAAGTAGAGTTCTCCTTCGTAAATACCTCTTTACGTTTCACATTACGAAGCAGGCAGAAGATAAGAATACTACATACAGCCATAGCCAATAGAGTAACACTTTGAGGAAGCATAATCCACAAGAAATCGTCGGTGTCATCTTTCCCTAAATCAAAACACAACATCGCATTTTGAATAAAGCTAATCAGCAAGCAGCAGAAACAGATAAACATCAAGCATGTCATCACCACTTCCAACTCTTGTTTCGGATCTTTGCTAAACAAACTTTTCATACTCGTTTCCTTTCTTAAATAGTTAAATCCTGCTCTTCTTTCATTCTTAATCCGATAGCAAAAATCTCACCTACAATCAGGGCTACCAACCCTAAGGTTAAAGTCAACTTGGATACAAGACCAGATAAATTCAAAGAATATCCCGGTATTGAGAATGCATCCGATAGTTCATAAGCCGAGATATAAGCAGGAAGAGCATCGCAAATAAAATTAAGAATGAGAATAGCTCCCAACCAACGAAGGCGGCGGACATTCTTCCAACTGAAAATATTCGATTTATTAATAGCTACTATCAATTTAAAGAAGAAGACCACAGAGAAAATCATAGTGAAAATGCCAATAAAATTGCACAACATAGAGGTAAACTTAAACCACAAGTTAACCGGTGTATTCACACTCACTATCAATTTGCCATAAATAGCCGGAACAAACTTTCCCGATTTCTCATTATACACTGAATCTTTCAGATCAACAAAATCATCCGGAAACAAAGAGATGGATTTCATATTGTGTGCTCTCTTCAATTGTTCTTTATCATGCTCTGCATTCATTCCCACCCGGAAACCGGCCATAAATGCATTACTAAAATAGTAAGCAGACTCAAACACCGAGTAACAAAATACCAGCATTACCAATAAACAAAGTATATTCAATCTCCTTTTCATGACAATCAATTGTTTTCAGTCAATATTTCTATGTTATTATCTTTATTTCCAGGGATAAGCTACTGTCGTTCGTTTCATCAACCAATAACACCCTACCAGCAATACAGCTGCCACACAAGTGATTATCAGATTGGTCGTACCACCAACAAGAGCATCCATATCCTCCACACCGGGGTATTTTATATTAATATAAACCGATATGCTATTATTTAATATGTGCATCAGAATACAAGGTATCAGACTCGCTGTTTTGTAATAAACCCATGCTAAAAGCAGACCGATAAGAAATGCGGGTACCACCTGCACCGGATTAATATGGAATATCCCAAATATCAAAGCCGAAATAAAAATGGCTTTAGCAGGATTATATTGTTTCAACAAAGCCTTAGTGATAGCGCCACGGAATAACAACTCTTCAAGGATAGGCCCTACAACAGCTATGGTAACAATTCCTCCCCAACCGGATTGCAAAATATCGAAAGCCTGTTCCATTATATTGGGTAACCACTTCATGTGAGATATCAATGTAGAAGCCAGCCACGAGCAAGAGAGAAGGCTAACCACACTCAGCACCAGATAAGAAGAGGATACTGTAGACCAGGTTACTTTTTCATTACTGATATAACCTGCTTTCCAAAGGTAGAAAAGCATTAACAGAATACCAGTCATCTGTGCCGGAATCATTATCATCTGCATCAGCGCCTCTTTGTCTATCCCACCGGTAGTGGCAAACAAATAAATAGCACAGGGAACTGTTATCAGAATAGGTGACAGAATCTGTAAAATTGCAAAGTAAATAAGAACCAGTTTTATCGCAGTTTTCATTTCATTTTTATATTAAAGGGATGCAAAGATAATTGTTTTAATTCAGACTATCGGCCTCCATTGCGAGATAATCCCCGCACAGTAAATACTGGTTTGCTTCCCAACTTTCTTCGTTCTGATTCCATTTATAAAGCACGTATGACAGAATTTCATTTTCAAGTCCTTTGCTATAAACAGCCTTTTGCGGATTTAGTGAGAATTCTTGCGTTTTGCTATCCCATGCAGCATACTCTACTATTGAATTATTTCCGGATTCGGACATGCTGATCAAATAATAAGGTACCCATTTCTGTTCTCCCTCGCTCCAACGATAGGCTTTCTTTACTCCGCCCTTCCCCTGAGCGTCTTTGCTATATTCATATTTCAGTTTCGGAGTAAGATACTTTCCGCTTTTATCAAGAGAGTATACCGTTTCAGCATTCTCGCTCTTATTATAAACGAATTTAGAAGAAGTCTGTGCACTAACTGCAGAACTACACAAAAATAAGGCTAACATTGAGATAGATACAACCAGCATCGAGATACTCATAAATGACTTTTTCATAAGACTATGTATTTTTAATTGTTATTCAATGATTATTTATCGTTTTTCGATATGCAAAGGAAAACATTATTTTTCATCTACCAAAGAAAAACGATAAAAATTTATCGATAAACAATAAAAAGTTTTTTTGCGGCTTATTTGCTCAATTACTGAGTATGATCTATTTCTTCTTTTCTACCTCTATATAATTCTAATCAACATTTAATGCTCCCAATAGTGTCAACACAAAAAACTACACACTATCATTTTTAGAAACACGAACTAAAGCTCATAGATAAACAGAATAGGATTATTTTCATCATCCATGGCATTCAATTTATTTATAAATTCCATTTTAAGCTTATTTTTGGAGGAATGCTCTAAAGATACATCCATCATATTTTTTAAACGAGCAACCGGCCAGGCAACAACTATCTTATTCGTATTCCCAATTACCTGTACATTGCTACTTCCCACATCCACTGTTGAATCTAAAAGAAAGAGATGCCGTGTCATCTCTCCACTTTGTTTATCGCATACAAAAAGGCCAATATTAGTTGTAAATAATACACGTCTGGAATTCTCTATCACTTCTTCTAAAGATACTACATAATGTTTCTCCCTACAAAGATCCAGAAATTCAAAAGGTTTCATCTTGCTTTCTAATAAGCTTTCAGGCAATGTGCATTCTTTGAAATCCAATTTATATTTGGGATAAACCTTCCCATATTTAGCTTCATATATAGTATTATCAAATCCTCTCACAATATGGATAGAAGAGTCTTGTGTCATAGAATTCCCATGACCAAAAAGGGTTACAGTGCCCAATTCATTATTTTCAAATACCTTTCCATGCTCCAATATGTCTGCTTTGTGATTCAATTGCCGATCATAAACAGCTACTTCCTTCTTTTTATTCACATTTGTGTTGTCATGAAAATAAATATATCGCCCATCTGTACCTAAATGACTATAGTACCGTTCGCCTAAAGATTCCTCCCTAAGAAACTTGCCTTGATAGGAATAGAACTGTACTTTAGAGGGATGCGCACATAATACTACAAGTTCTTTATTCAGATTATCCACACTGATATCACCTATATTAATATATTCCTTCGGACCTTTCCCCACGTTCCTTATTCTATTTATATACTTCCCGTCTTTATCGTAAACAATAACACTGTTAGATTGCTGATCAAGAACAAAAAGAGTATCTTCTGCCATACAAATACGATCTATTTGCCCAATTAATGCCAGATCATTTGTTTCCAGAGGTATTATTTTCTTCGATTTAAAGAAAACAGTATCTTCTAATACTCCTCCAGCTTCTTTAAAAGTGAATGTTTTTACATCTGGTATATTATGATCTCTCGCATTTGAGTTTTTGTAACAAGTAAATAATATAAAACACAGTATGAAAATAGTTGGCTTCATAGGCATTAATTGTATTTTTTAGAATTTATATAAGTATTACTACAAAGATAAAAGGAGTTATAAACACACACATGTCTATCTCTGCCAAATAGGTATTCAAACCTGTTATATAATTGAAAAGATACAAATTAGGCAAGAATAAACACATACATTTTAACCAGACTTTGAGCATACCTTACCATTTTGTAATTATTCAGGAAAGAAAAGAAGCTACAGAAAGAAAAAATAGAACACTTTTTGCATTAAAATATTCACACAAACAATCCAAAACACAAACACTTCATTATCAATGTATTAAATATTGTTTTTTTTGCTCGTAGAGAAATAAGATGAAACTCGTAGAGAAATGGGATGTTTCTCTACGACCAACAAGACAAATCTCTACGACCAACAAGCAGAAAATTCATAAGACATTACAAATAAAACAAGAATAAGAAATAGCTAGCTTTTCTATTGTAACAAAATAATCATCATTAATCATATGATCATTTAATGGAAAATATAAAGTCACTTGACCCACTATTATAAAAGTTCTCTGACCCACCTTTATAACTAAAACTGATCCATTGAAATTATAATAAAAATTGACCCTATAGAATTGCGATATTCCAGTTTTGTTTTTGTACTTTAAAACGAAGCATATACCAGTAGGATATTTCTACTCTGAAGCCAAATAACTTCAAACTCCCCTTACACATGTAAAAAGGGATAAAACAAGAGAAATATAAGAGGTAAAGGAGAAAAAAGACAGACAATTATTTTTATCAGAGAAAGTTATCGGATTATCAAATTATTCCTATCTTTGCAATGCAACCAAGAAATGGGTGCATCGTTTTTATTGAACGACGGAGAAATCTTATTGTTATCTGCCATTGAAATCTGGTAAATTTTAACACATGCAGATAATAGGTGAGACTCTCCACGTCCAAGATGCATATAACTTTGTTATATATCATCTGGGCGTGGAGCTATTGCGTATTATTTATGTGTGGGCTTACCAGAGCCTCAATGGGATAATATAGTATATAGCTTCCACGCCTTTTTATACATGCATGGAAGCCTTTCAATCGGTTAAAACACACAAATATATGAACGATTATTCCTGCCCTTGTCTTATGAAAACCGATCTGGAGCAATCGGTTGATAAGATCTCCTTTCTTAAAGAGTACTACCCCGGCATTGAATCTCCCGGATACATTGAAGCGCTGCCCAAACAAGAATTACTGTGTTGCCTATGTCTGCTCGACAGCATTCTATTTTCTATCGAACAGGAATACTATACATGTACCGTTACAGAACTGATCCGCCTATATCGATGCAGAGAAAGAGTAGTGAAACGTTTCCTTTAAGAGAATATTTATTCAAGAAAATGAATACGATAATAAAGGATTGCAAGAGTATACACTTCCCTACAACAAGAATGTACATTCTTATGTATCAAGAATGTACATTTTTGCGATACAAAAGTGTACATTCTTTTAAGCATTGATTATCACGAGTTTACAGCAACAGAGTTTCTACCGCTGCTGCATCTTTATGGAGTTGTGCAATAAGCCCTTCTATCCCGTCAAATTTCATCTCAGGACGGATGTATTGCACAAAAGAGATACGAATAAATTTATCATAGATATCTGAATGGAAATGAAGGATATGCACTTCAATACTTCGATTCATCCCATTATTAAGTGTAGGGCGATGACCAATATTCAACATACCGGCATAGGTACATCCATCAAAACTGACTTGCACAGCATATACTCCATCCGCAGGGACAAGCTTATCAGGATCGTCTACACTGAGATTAGCTGTTGGAAAGCCTATTTTACGTCCAACCTGATAACCGCTAACCACCGTCCCATCCAAAAAATAATCATACCCAAGACAACGCGCAGCCATCTTAACATCTCCCTGATGGAGATAGTCACGAATCACGGAAGAACTGATATGGATCTCCTTATATATATACGCGCGCGCAAGAACTATCTGCATACCGATTTCTTCACCATAACGGCAATAATCTTCAAAGCTCTCACTACGATTATGACCAAAGCGATGATCGTAACCAATTACAAGCGATTGTACCTGGTAACGTTCCTGCAAAATGGTAGTCATAAAATCCCGGGCAGTAAACCAGGATATCTCCGGAGTAAAATCGAGCATAATGCAATAATCTACTCCGGTTTCAGCCAGTAATGCAATCTTTTCGTCCTGCGTAGTGAGTAACTCCGGATGATAATCGGCCTTCATCACCTTACGGGGATGAACAGGAAAAGTAATCAAAGCCGAACGTAACCCACGGGTAGCAGCTACCTCCTTCACCTGTTCAATGAGGAAACGGTGACCTGTATGTACTCCATCGAAAAATCCAATGGTAGCCACACATGGCTCGAGTAATGTACCCGGTATATTACGAATAATCTGCATCAGTCAGTAAAATCGGTTTAATTAAAGATATGGCTCCAATTTTCGTTTGCCTGCGGCGTATAAGTAGAAATACCCAATGCCTGGGCTGCCAGACAGTTCGCCTCCGAATCATCAATAAAAAAAGTCTCTTTCGGGTCGATATTGGCATCTGCAAGTACTGTTTCAAATATCTCTGTATCGGGCTTTACCATCTTCATCTCAAACGAAAGATATATCTTTTCAAAATAATCTTCCACCTGGAAGCCACGATAAGGAAAAACATTCTCACAAGACCACTTCCAATGAATATCGTTGGTATTACTCAACAGATAAACCACATACTTTTCACGAAGTTTCAGCAATAAATCAAGTTTGTAAGTAGGAATATCCACCAGAAAAGAGTTCCAGGCATCATCAATCTGCTGATCTGTTAATGGCTTCCCTACCATCTGCCGGATAACGTCACGAAACTCAGCAGAAGTTACCAATCCCTTTTCCTGCTGCATAAAGATACCCTGCTGATGATAAACATTCAACAGTTCATCTACATTTTGCAATCCCAACTTTTTAAAATTCTCAATACAACGCGGACGATCGAGATTTATCAGAACGCCCCCAAAATCAATAAGAAGGTTTTTTATTCCTTTTCTTTTCATCTTTTATTTATGTATTAAACGCTGAACGAAGCGGATAAGTTCTCCCACCCACAGAACGAGTGATGAGGTACCTATTATGATCAGCCACGTCTGCCAGTCGAGCGGTTCGGTACGGAATACTGCTCCACCAAACTGTACGATCAGAATCTGTCCGCCAAGGATAGCAATCACAATCAGCTCCATGCCATACGATTTGGAAAGTCCCTTAAATGCCGAGTCGTTTGTTCCAAACACACGGGCATTGAACAGGTTCCAGAATTGCAGCATAACAAAGAAAGTGAAGAAGATTGTAAGACGGTGCACGGTCATTCCACCTTCAGCATTCGTATAATAGTAAATCATACCCAACAATACTATCAGGAAAACGGTACCGACCCCGAATATATTGTACTGCATCGCTTTACTGATAATAAAATCAGTGCTGCGACGGGGTTTTTCATTCATCACGGTTTCACTTGGCGGAATAGAAGCCAATGCCAGAGCAGCAAATGTATCCATAATCAGGTTCACCCACAACATCTGAGTCACGGTCAGCGGCAAAGCTGTGCCCATAAATGAACCGAGCAATACGATAAGCAGTGCAACAAAGTTGATTGTAAGCTGGAATACGATAAATCGCTGGATATTTTTATAAAGCGAACGTCCCCACATCACAGCCGTACCGATACTGTTGAACGAATCGTCAAGCAAAGTAATATCGCTGGCTTCCTTGGCTACGGAAGTTCCCGTACCCATTGAAAGTCCTACTTGTGCATGGTTCAATGCGGGAGCATCATTGGTTCCGTCACCGGTTACAGCAACTACAGCCCCTTTCTGTTGCAGCAACTGCACCAGACGTTGTTTATCAGTAGGACGGGCACGAGACATTATCTTCAAATCCATCACCCTGTCCAGAGCTTCCTCATCGGTCAACTCGGCAAAGGCAGTACCGGTAATCCGGTTACGTTCCGTATCCTCGGAATTCCAAAGTCCTATCTGACGGGCTATTTCAGTAGCCGTACCCGGAGTATCGCCCGTTACAATTTTAATGCCAATACCTGCCGACTGGCATTTTTCCACAGCAGCCGGAACGTCGGGACGAATCGGATCGGAGATAGCAACAACCCCTAAGAAGTTAAGATCATTGGCAGCAACCAACTCGACACAATCATTAGGTGCATTATCATCCACTATTTTAAAAGCGAATCCTAACGTACGCATTGCCATATTTTGATAGCCCAACAACTGCTCTTCTACCGTAGAACGATATTCAACCGTATCCACCCGCTTGCCGTCGAGGATTACCTCCTTACATTTTCCAAGTACAATTTCGGGAGCACCTTTTATATATAGCACTTTTTTACCGATAAGGGGAGACTGTACCAAAGTAGCCATAAACTTACGCTCGGTAGAGAAAGTCAGCTGATCCAGTACAGTAACCTGTTCACGGAATTCCAGATAGTTCTGTTGTTGAGCGTTGAGCCACAAAAGCAATGCTACTTCCGTAGGATTTCCTACACCTTTTGGTTTTTCACCTTCACCGGTTTCTTCAAGAAAAGCGGTAGAATTGGCACTGATACCTTCTATCACCAATTTGCTGATATCATCACCGGCAAGTACACCTCCATCTTTTAATCCATAGAAATTCGGTTCATGTACCTGCATCAGGTTCTGAGTCAGCGTACCAGTCTTATCCGTACAGATAACGGTAATAGCTCCCATCGTCTCACAAGCATGCATTTTACGCACAAGATTGTTGGTAGAAAGCATGCGACGCATATTCAGAGCTAAGCTGAGCGTCACACTCATCGGCAAACCTTCGGGTACCGCAACTACAATCAATGTAACAGCCATCATGAAGTACTTCAGTACTATCTGGGCTATGGCCATATAGTTATGCCAACCTACGATTTCATTGGCCGAAATATAGTGATATAAGTCTTTTGAAACAAAAATGATAAAAGTAGCTCCTGCTACAGTAAAGCCAATCTTACCTATCAGTTTGGCCAGTTTGGTAAGTTGTATGTTCAGCGGAGTAGGTTCACCACTCTGTTCCGTACTTTGGCGGGCTACCTTTCCGATTTCCGTAGCATCACCAACACGAAGCACCTTCATCATACCGTGACCATCAACTACCGTCGTACCCCGCATCACCATGTTGGAGGCATAAGTCGCTTCGTCGTCAAAATCAGCTTCGACAATCGTCTTATTGATAACCGGCTCACCCGTCAGATTGGATTCATTGACCTGTAGAGAGATGGCTTCCACCAACTCACCATCGGCAGGAATCTCCTCACCGGTCTCAAGCACTACAATATCTCCTACTACAATGTCTTTTCGGGGGATTTCCTGAATTCGTCCGTTACGAATCACTTTTACAAGTGTTTCTTCGTTGACAGCATTCAGCAAATCAAATTTTTTGCTTGCATCATACTCAAAAAAGAAACCGATACCAGTAGCCAGCAAAATAGCAACTATGATACCGATAGTCTCAGCATACTCATTCTCTATAATCGAAATAATCAGAGAGAAAACAGCAGCAACGAGCAGTACGCGTACAACAGGGTCTTCAAACTTTTCCAGATAAAGTTTCCAAAGAGAAGGACGTTTAGGAGGTGTTAATAGATTTACACCATTTTTTTCCCGACTTTCCAAGACCTCACTATCTGTAAGGCCTAAATGATAATAGTCATTGTTTTTTGCAGTCATTCAGATACATGCGTTAAATTTAGGTTGCAAAAATACAACATTAAATCGGCATAGAATGTTTATTAATTTTTTTTAAGGAGTAACATTTCCGTGCATTTTAGTCTTTGCCAATGCACGCTCTGCCTGCTTTTGACGAGTGATATCATGGACAGTGATCACCATCCGGTCTTCACCGTTTAACAAAAGATAAGTTCCGGAAACAACAGCGTCGCATTCTACGGATTCATAACCAGAGGTACACACGTTTAAGGTAGCTTCCAAATCTGTAAAACTCTTCTTTTTATCAAAAGCCTCCTGTATGGCACGACGTACCGGACAAGAACCACAAAGTTCATGTGTTCCGCACCCACCTGATGCAGACATCGCATTACGGCACTGCAACAGATCTCCCACTTTCTTCTCCGCAGCTCCTTTTTTAATGCCTGTACGTCTGTAATAGTTTGTTTTCAACACAACAAAACCTGAGTCTATCAGTAAAACAAAAGCATGTACACTCTGCAATATTGCCCCTGCAATATAGCTTGTCTTTCTCAGTTCATCCACCTCTTTTTTTAATGCCCGGCGCACCTGTACTGCTTTTCTTCTTTCCCAAAGAAAGGCAACTAAAAGAACTGAACATAAAATAACTAAGCCTATTTCCATTCTCATTATTCTTTTATCAACCGGTTACTTATTATCCAAATACATACCGCAAAGATACCTTTTTTCTATGGTAAAAAAAGAAAGGGCAATGAACAATCTGTATATTTTTTATGTTATATTTGTAGTAAACTTTAAAAAAGAAATATGAAGAAGTATATTTGCACCGTGTGTGACTACATTTACGACCCGGAAATGGGCGATCCTGACAGTGGTATTGAACCAGGAACAGCTTTTGAAGACATCCCGGATGATTGGGTATGTCCTCTTTGCGGAGTGGGGAAAGAAGACTTTGAAGAGTATAATGAATAGTGATGAACGGGTTAGTGATTAGTGATTAGTGCCATGCGGTTACAACGCAGTGAACTAATTACTAATCACTAACCCGTTTATCACTAATCACTAATCCGCTTATCACTCCTATGTCAGTTTCTTCTCTTTCACATCACTACTCGCTTCTACTACATTGACTACATAGTCGCCCAGCTTCTCACATTCGGCAATAATATCCATATAGTAAACTCCCATCTGATAATCATATTCTTTATTGTTCACGTCCAGAATATTCTGATTTTTCAGTTGGTTGCGGTAGTTATTAATCTCGTTCTCAATATTAAATGACTTGTTTACATCAATACTGTGATGTTCGGGTTTCTCTACTACTAGAATCATTTGCTCCAAAGCATCGTTAGTAAGCTTCATCATAAAGTGAATGTGCTCATACTGTTTCTCCGTGAAGTCCTGATTAGTCTGGCGCTTACGATTAATGGTCCGTGCCAGATTATAGCAACTGTCTCCAATACTCTCAATCTCCGTCACCTCGCGTAGCATAGCACGTATCTGCAACTTACTTTCCGAACTTAAACGACCTTCAGAAACCTGATTCAGATAGTTCGCGATTTCCAGTTCCATATTGTCACTGATATTCTCATATTTTTCTACGCGACTGAACACTTTATTAAAATCATCGTCTTTATCCGTATGTAATAAGTCCTGTACCATGCCAAACATACGGTGCGTACGCTCAGCAAACAAATGGATTTCTTTACGTGCCTGAAGGATAGAAAGCTCTGCTGTAGACAACATGCCGCCAGTGATAAACCGCAAGCGAGGCTCTTCGTCTTCTTCTTTCGGACGAATGATAGCACAAACAGTACGCTCTATCAGTTTCACACCCCATATCAATAAACACACATTACATATATTAAAGATAGAGTGGAAAGCAGATAATTTATAAGAAATAGCCACTTCTGAATTTCCCGGATGGAAGAATGTATCTACCACCCAATTGACAAATTCCATAAAAGGATGAAAAATAATCAATACCCAAATCACACCAAATACATTAAAAACAAAGTGTGCCAAGGCGGCTCGTTTTGCTTGAGAATTGGCAGTCAGGGCAGCCAGGTTAGCAGTTATGGTAGTACCAATATTCTCTCCCAATACAAGAGCGGCTCCCAATTCGAGGCTTATCCAGCCATTAGCACACATAATTAATGTTATTGCCATTGTTGCAGCAGAAGCTTGCACAATCATGGTCAGTATGGTACCAATAAAAAGAAATAACAACACTGAAAAGAAACCCATATCCGTATAGTTCTGTACAAAAGCTAACATGTCTGGGTTGGCATTCAGATCGGGAGCATTATTTTTCAAAAAAGAAAGCCCCATAAAAAGGAAAGAAAAACCAAAGATAAATTCTCCGATAGACTTACGGTTACTTTTATTAGAAAAGATAAGTGGAAGGGCAAAAGCCAGAAGAGGAAGAGCAAAAGCCGACATATCGACCTTAAATCCAAATATTGAAATAATCCATGCCGTAACCGTAGTACCAATATTGGCTCCCATGATTACACTGATAGACTCTGCCAGTGTTAGCAATCCCGCATTAACGAAACTAACCACCATCACTGTTGTTGCCGAAGAGGACTGAATAAGGGCTGTAATCAACACTCCTGTTAAAACCCCTGTTACCCGATTGGTGGTCATTGCTGTCAGAATGCTTCGCAATCTGTCACCTGCGACTTTTTGCAAACCCTCACTCATTATCTTCATCCCATACAGGAAAAGTCCTAACGAACCGATGAGTTTTAAAAAATCATAAAAAGAATATTCCATCTATAATTATTTTAATAGTTGTTTGTTCTCTAATCGATTATATCATATATTTATCCAATTCAAATTACTTCTTTAAAAGCCAAAATGAAACAGATGTTACAAATATGTTGCAAAAATAATAATATTTATAGAGAATTCCCTATTGGCAGTTCACTTTTGGATATTTATTACGGTTTTAATCTTAATTTTCCCTATCAAGTAGTTAGCGCCAAGGTAAATAATCGTTCCGAAGGTCTTAATTTCAGAGTATATAATAATAAAGACGTAGAATTTCTGGACGTAAGAGATTCCTCCGGAATGCGTACGTATGTGCGTTCACTTTGTTTTGTGCTATATAAAGCTGTCAGCGAATTATTCCCGGAAGGAAAACTTTTCGTAGAACACCCCGTATCAAAAGGTTATTTCTGCAATCTGCGTATCGGACGTCCTATTACATTAGAAGATGTATCACTCATCAAAAAAAGAATGCAGGAGATTATAGCTGAAAATATTCCTTATCACAGAATTGAATGTCATACAACGGAAGCGGTACGTATTTTCAATGAACACGGAATGAACGATAAAGTAAAGCTACTGGAAACCTCCGGCTCACTTTATACCTATTATTATACTTTAGGAGATACCATTGACTATTACTATGGTAACCTTTTGCCCAGTACCGGATTCATCAAGCTATTCGATCTGGTGAAGTACTACGACGGATTATTGTTGCGTATCCCCAATAAAGAAAATCCGGATGTACTTGAAGAAGTGGTGAAACAGGAGAAAATGCTCGACGTATTCAAAGAATACCTGAACTGGAGTAATATCATGGGAATAACCAATGCAGGCGATTTTAACCTGGCCTGTGAAGAGGGACATGCTACCGATCTGATTAATGTAGCCGAAGCATTACAGGAAAAGAAAATAGCCCAGATAGCCGATACGATCTTTCATCGCGGAGAAAATGGAAACCGCGTAAAACTGGTATTGATATCCGGTCCGTCTTCGTCGGGGAAAACCACTTTCAGTAAACGTCTTTCTATCCAGTTGATGACAAACGGGTTAAAGCCCTATCCCATTTCACTGGATAACTACTTTGTGGACCGCGAAGAAACTCCACTTGATGAAAATGGAAATTATGATTATGAATCATTGTATGCATTGGATCTGGATCTGTTTAATCAACAGCTTCAAGCCCTGCTTCGAGGAGAGGAAGTGGAACTTCCCCGCTTTAATTTCAGTATCGGAAAGAAAGAATATAAAGGAGATAAACTAAAAATAGATAAACATACCATCTTAATATTGGAAGGTATTCATGCCCTGAATCCTGAGTTGACTCCGCATATCCCGGAAGAAAACAAGTTCAAAATCTACGTTTCGGCACTAACAACCATCTCCTTGGACGATCATAACTGGATTCCTACCACAGACAACCGTCTGCTTCGCCGCATTATCCGCGACTTCAACTACCGTGGATATTCAGCACAAGACACCATCTCACGATGGCCCAGTGTACGCGCCGGAGAGGATAAATGGATATTTCCTTATCAGGAAAATGCGGATGTGATGTTCAACTCCGCCTTGCTTTTTGAATTTGCAGTATTGCGTCTTCACGCCGAACCTATCTTAATGGGAGTACCCCGCAATTGCCCGGAGTATTGTGAGGCATACCGCCTGTTGAAGTTCATCAAATACTTTATTCCTGTTCAGGACAAAGAGATTCCACCGACCTCACTATTAAGAGAATTTCTGGGAGGAAGCAGTTTTAAGTATTAATCATATTACAGGATTATCCGTTATCGCGGATAATCCTGCTTTTTTATACCTATTTTCTGTTTTAAGTCCCGAATTTATTATAAATTTGTGTCAATTAAACAAGCAATAAAATGAAAACACCCGTAGCTATCATTGTGATTATGCTCTGCTTTAGCACATTAAGTCATGCGCAGAATACAAAAAACAGAGCACAGGAATTAAAGGAACAAGCTCAAAATAGCCTGAGCCAAAAAGATTATATCAAGGCACGTTATCTTTTTAAAAAAGCGTACGAAGCATTTGCTACCCGCGAAGATTATCCGCAGGCTGTAGAATGTGGTATTCAAGCCAATGGACTCTATATACGTGAGAATTTTTATAAAGAAGGTTTCGAACTCTGCCGCGACATGGACCAATTAGTGTGGGCAGGTGAACAGAAAACCAAGAAAGCTTTGCACGACCTACGGTTTCTAATTACCAAAGAGCGCCTGCAAATGTATATCGCACTAAAAAATGCAGCACAGGCCAAATTACAATTGGACAAGCTGGAAGAAACAGCCAATCTTGCTAAAAATGACTCAATAAGTGAGGATCTACTCTATACCAAGGCCAATTATTATTATACCTTTGGCCTTAATACACAAGGAGATGCTTGTTTCCGCAAACTCATCAATCAATACAAAGAAAAAAAGAATTATGAGAAAGTAGACGAGTGCTACAAAAATCTGATATCCATTGCCCGCAAAGCGAATAATGCCGCACTGATGGGACGTACTTATGAAAATTATATTGTATGGACCGACTCTGTAAAGGCACTCACCGCACAAGATGAATTGAATGTATTGAAAAGGAAATATGACGAAAGTCAGCTGACAATACAAGAAAAAGACGACACACTGTCCGCCAAACAGTATATTATCATCGGACTTTGCACACTGGTTGTTATTCTTATTGCGGCATTGGTGCTTCTTGCAATTGTATTACTACGTTTTATGGCAGGAAACCGTAAACTCAAGAAAAACATACAAATAGCCAACGAACACAATGAATTGAAAACCAAATTCATTCAAAATATATCTTCACAGATGGAACCGACTCTGGACACACTGGCTGCCTCAGCAAGTGAACTTTCAGACAAAGCGCCACAACAATCACAGCAAATGCAGACGCAAGTAGTTGCATTAAAAAAGTTTAGTGATGATATACAAGAACTTTCTTCGCTGGAAAATTCGTTGACTGATCCCTACGAAATGAGCGATATCAACGCCAGTACTTTTTGCGAAGAAGTAATGGAAAAAGTGAAAAGTAACATTAAAGCCGAAGTTACCACTTCTGTAAATGCACCAAAGCTCCAAGTAAAAACCAATAAAGAACAACTGGAGCGTATACTTCTTCACTTACTACAAAATGCTGCTTATTACACACAAGAAGGACGCATCAGCCTCGACTTCAAAAAACGTGGAGCGCATACTCATCAGTTTATTGTAACTGATACCGGTACTGGTATTCCCACTGAACAACAGGAAACAATCTTCAAACCTTTTACCGAAGTGAAAGACCTCACACAAGGAGATGGCCTGGGATTGCCTATATGTTCACTTATTGCTACAAAAATGAACGGCAGCCTGACTTTGGATACAAGCTATACAAAAGGAAGCCGGTTTATATTAGAGCTACACGCTTAATAAAAGGGAGAGGGGAGAATGGAGAAGGGAGAAGTAAGCTGCGCTATCTGCTGCATAGTACTTCTCCCTTCTCCATTCTCCCTTCTATCTAATCTCTTCCACCTCTTCAGGAGTCAACGGAATTTTCTTACCTAAGCGACGGGCACCGGTCTCAGTTATCAGATAATCCTCTTCATTACGAATTCCTCCAAAGTTCTTATAAGTATCTACTTTATCATAATTGATAAAATCAGCAAACTTTTTATCGGCTTTCCACATATCAATAAGTTCAGGGATAAAATAAATACCCGGCTCTACAGTGTGTACAAAGCCCGGCTCCAAAGGAATGGCCAAACGCTGCGACTTACGACCGAACTGAGTACTCTTCGGTTCGCCATTATACCCTACCCAAAGTTCACCCAGATTCTCCATATCATGTACATCCAGTCCCATCATATGTCCTAATCCATGTGGATAAAACAAAGCATGTGCTCCTTCACGTACTGCATCGTCGGCATTACCCTTCATCAAACCCAGTCCTTTCAGGCCCTCTACCATCACACGGGCTGACAAGTCGTACACATCCATATAAGGAATACCCGGACGAAGCGCTTTCACTGATTCCAGATGCATTGCATTTTGAATCTCATAGACTTCACGCTGGCGGGTAGTAAATTTCTTATCAGCAGGTATAGTAGACGACATATCTCCGGCATATCCCATTTCTGTTTCAGCTCCTGCATCAATCAGGAACAGATCTCCGGACTTTACGGTATTACCATGGTAATGGTTGTGCAAGGTCTGCCCATTGATGGTGGCAATGGTTGCAAAAGAAAGTTCACAACCTGCAGCGGCAGCAACAGCCTCCATAGCAGCTACTACTTCAAACTCTTTCATACCCGGACGAAGCACCTTCATTGCAGTAATATGCATATCTGCAGTCACATCACAAGCCTTCTCTATTTCTACAATTTCTTCAGCTGATTTATGATTACGCTGTTCAACCACCGCACGGATAAAAGGTACCGAACCTTCCTGACGTACAGGAGGTATACCCAGCCAATCCATCAGTTTCAGTTTATGCTCAGCACGATAAGGAGGAAGATAGTGAATTGATTTACCCTTCTGTACACACTGATGCAAATAGTTTACAATTTCAGCAGATGGTAAAGTACGCGTCACTCCTACACGTTCACTCTTCTCTTTTAGAGTAGGCTGGACACCCATCCATACAATATCATCAATTGTCAGTTCATCGCCGAATATAATTTCTTTTTCATCGTCAATATCGATAATGGCAGAAAGTCCTGCAAACGGAAGACCGAAATAATAAAGAAAAGTAGAATCCTGACGATAACGGAAGGTATTACTCTCATAATTCAGCCCACACTCGTCGTTCCCCAGGAACAACAACACCCCGGAGCCTAATTTCTTTTTCAGCAGGGCCCGGCGCTGCACATACGTTTCTTTACCAAACATAATGTTCTATTTTTTAAGTTAGTGCAACAAAGATAGAGAATTTAGCGTTATAGAAAGAAAAATAATCGTTCTAATCTGTGTAATCTGTGGTGAAAAAGTTACTTTTGTAGCGAGATATAACCGAATGTAGAAAATAAAATATTTATGGCACAAGGTTCCCGTCAAATACAATCCCAGGCGCAGCAGCAGATACAAACGCTCTCTCCGCAGCAGATTCTGGTAGTAAAGCTATTGGAGCTTCCCGCCGTAGAACTGGAAGACCGTGTACACGCCGAATTATTGGAAAATCCAGCTCTTGAAGAAGGTAGAGAAGAAGCGGCTGCCGATGATCCGGATGAAAGCAACAGTAACGATCTGGAAGCAGAAAGTGATGCCAATGAATATGATTCCCTGGGCGACTATCTAAACGAAGACGACATTCCTGATTATAAATTACAAGAAAACAACCGTTCCAAAGGTGAGCAGGCAGAGGAAATTCCTTTTTCTGACGCTACTTCTTTTTATGAAATATTGAGAGAACAATTGAGTGAACGTAACCTCACAGAACATCAGCGTGAACTGGCAGAATACCTTATCGGCTCACTGGACGATGACGGCCTGCTCCGCAAATCACTTGAAAGTATCAGCGATGAGCTGGCTATCTATGCAGGTATCAACGCTACCGAAGAGGAACTGGAAGAGGCTTTATGTATTATACAAGACTTCGACCCGGCCGGACTTGGTGCACGTAACCTCCAGGAATGCTTACTTATACAACTCCAACGAAAGCTGGAAAAAGGTAAGCCGGATAAGGCACTTATGCTGGAACAGAGAATTATCAATGAATGTTACGAAGAGTTCACACGTAAACACTGGGATAAGATAATAAAGAAACTGGGATGCGAAGAAGAGCTTTTCAACACTGCCATCTCTGAAATCACAAAGTTAAACCCTCGGCCGGGTGCTTCATTGGGTGAAGCCATCGGTCGTAACATGCAGCAAATCGTTCCCGACTTTATTGTAGATACCTATGATGACGGCTCTATCAGCGTCAATCTCAATAACCGGAATATACCGGAACTTCGTATGAGCCGTGACTTCACCGAAATGGTAGAGGAGCATACGAAAAACAGAGCCAATCAATCTAAAGAATCCAAAGAAGCAATGATGTTTCTGAAACAGAAAATGGATGCTGCCCAGGGATTTATCGATGCAGTAAAGCAACGTCAGAATACATTAATGACTACCATGCAGGCTATTATCGACCTGCAACGCCCTTTCTTTCTTGAAGGGGACGAATCATTGCTTCGCCCTATGATCCTGAAAGACGTGGCCGAACGTACGGGACTGGATATCTCAACCATATCACGTGTTAGCAACAGCAAGTATGTGCAAACAAATTTTGGAATCTATCCGCTGAAATTTTTCTTCAGTGATGGATATACTACCGAAGACGGCGAGGAAATGTCAGTACGTGAAATACGTAAAATACTAAAAGAGTGTATTGACAACGAAGATAAAAAGAAACCACTGACTGACGATGAACTGGCCGAGATCTTAAAAGAAAAAGGATATCCTATTGCACGGCGTACCGTAGCTAAATATCGTCAGCAACTGAATATACCAGTGGCCAGACTAAGAAAGTAATTAAAGATATTAATAATTAACAATAAAAGGGCTCCATCATGGGAGAAGCAAACGTAGAGCAACATATCATTGCAGATAAAACGCTTATCAGAACGGCACAGATTACATCGTGGATACTAACCCCGTTTTCTATCCCTTTTCTGGCTTTTCTGGTATTGTTCTTATTCTCTTACCTTCGTATCATGCCCTTGCAGTATAAACTTATTGTATTGGGAATCGTATATTGTTTTACTATACTGATGCCAACCATCACAATTTTCCTGTTTCGCAAAATCAATGGTTTTGCCTTGCAGGAATTGAGTGAACGAAAAAAACGGTACATTCCTTTTACGCTTACCATCATCTCTTATATATTCTGTCTGTTGATGATGCACAAGCTGAATATTCCCTGGTATATGACTGGTATTATACTGTCTGCACTGGTGGTTCAGATTATCTGTATCATTGTAAATCTGAAATGGAAACTCAGTGAACACATGGCTGGCATAGGTGGTATTATTGGTGGATTGATTTCATTCAGCGAATTGTTTGGTTATAATCCTGTCTGGTGGCTATGCCTGTTTATTCTAGTAGCCGGTGTGTTAGGTTCGGCACGGATTATTCTGAGACATCATTCTCTAGGCGAAGTACTCTCGGGCTTCGGTGTAGGATTTATCTGTGCACTATTGGTACTGCATCCACTAAGTAACGTATTATTCCGGATATTTTTATTTTAACATGAATATAAACCCATAAAAACTAATTATTATGAACTTCCCACAAAATTTAAAGTACACCAATGAGCACGAATGGATTCGTGTAGAAGGAGATATGGCTTATGTAGGTATCACTGATTATGCCCAGGAACAATTGGGCGATATTGTATTTGTTGATATCCCCACAGTGGGTGAATCACTGGAGGCGAATGAAACTTTCGGAACAATTGAAGTGGTGAAAACCATCTCTGACCTCTTTCTACCGGTAGCAGGTGAAGTAATAGAACAGAATGAAAGTCTTGAAGAAAATCCTGAACTGGTCAATAAAGATCCATATGGTGAAGGATGGCTTATCAAGATGAAACCTGCCAATCTAAAAGATATTGAAGACCTGCTCGATGCTGAAGCATATAAGGCAGTGATTAACAATTAGTGAATAGTGGTTAGTGATCATCGTACCACTAAATAGTAAATAGTAAATTGTAAATAAAATCATGACCCCAATTGTAAGTATCATCATGGGTAGCACTTCCGACCTTCCTGTAATGGAAAAGGCAGCACAGCTACTCAATGATTTGCATGTACCGTTCGAAATGAACGCTCTTTCTGCACACCGTACTCCGGAAGCAGTAGAGGAGTTTGCTAAAAATGCCCGTTCACGCGGTATTAAAGTTATTATTGCCGCTGCCGGTATGGCTGCTGCCCTTCCAGGCGTAATTGCCGCCAATACCACTTTGCCTGTAATCGGAGTACCTATCAAAGGTTCTGTTCTGGACGGTGTTGACGCCCTGTATTCTATCATCCAGATGCCTCCGGGAATACCGGTAGCTACAGTAGCTATCAACGGAGCAATGAATGCCGCTATCCTGGCAGTACAAATGTTAGCATTAAGCAATACTGAACTGGCTGATACATTTGCAGCTTACAAAGAAGGCTTGAAGAAAAAAATTGTAAAAGCTAACGAGGAACTTAAAGAGGTTAAGTTTGAATATAAAACCAATTAGATTTACGATTGGACGATTTACGATTTACGATTGAAGATGCTAACAAGATGATTAACGCTTCGTCTAATCGGTAGAAGTATCTTCAATCGTAAATCGTTCAATCGTAAATCGTTCAATCGTAAATCGTCTAATCGTAAATCGTCTAATCGTAAATAAAATCGTGGATTTATTCAATTACTCCCGGAGAGAAACATCAGAAGTAAATATTGGGGCCGTTCCATTGGGCGGCCCTAATCCTATCCGTATCCAGTCGATGACCAACACATCGACTCAGGACACAGAAGCCTGTGTAGAGCAGGCGAAACGTATTGTAGATGCAGGTGGCGAGTATGTACGCCTTACAACACAAGGTATCAAGGAGGCAGAGAACCTGATGAATATCAACATTGGGCTACGCAGCCAGGGATATATGGTACCACTTGTCGCCGATGTACATTTCAACCCCAAAGTGGCTGATGTGGCAGCACAATATGCCGAAAAAGTACGTATCAATCCGGGAAACTATGTAGATCCGGGACGTACCTTCAAGCAATTGGAATATACGGATGAGGAATACGCGCAAGAATTACAGAAAATCCGTGATCGCTTCATTCCTTTTCTGAATATCTGTAAAGAGAATCATACGGCAATTCGTATCGGAGTAAATCACGGTTCATTATCCGACCGTATCATGTCTCGCTATGGTGATACTCCCGAAGGTATGGTGGAATCATGTATGGAGTTTCTGCGTATCTGTATAGATGAAAAATTTAAGGATGTAGTAATATCCATCAAAGCCTCCAATACGGTCGTAATGGTAAAAACTGTTCGTCTGTTGGTAGCCGTAATGGAAAAGGAAGGGATGGCATTTCCTCTACATTTAGGAGTTACAGAAGCAGGAGACGGAGAAGACGGACGCATCAAATCGGCATTGGGAATAGGAGCATTGTTAGCAGATGGATTGGGAGATACCATCCGTGTCTCTTTAAGTGAAGAACCAGAAGCGGAAATTCCTGTAGCACGTAAGTTAGTAGATTACATCCTTACCCGCCAGGATCACCCTTATATCCCCGGAATAGAAACACCTGAATTCAACTACCTCTTTCCTACCCGCCGGGAAACGAATACCATCCGAAATATTGGTGGAAACAACCTTCCTGTTGTCCTTGCCGACCGCATGGACGGAAAGACAGAAGTCAATCCGCAATTTACACCCGATTATATTTATGCAGGAAGAGAACTTCCCGCCATACAGGAAGCCAATGTTGAATATATCCTTGATGCCGATGTATGGACAGGAGAAGAAGGTACATGGCCGGCATTCAATTACTCTCAACTTCCACTGATGGGCATGTGCCAGGCAGAATTAAAATTCTTATTCATGCCGTATATGGCACAGACAGATGAAGTGATTGCCTGTCTCAAAACACACTCGGAAGTGGTTATTATCTCTCAAAGTAATCATCCGAATCGCATTGGAGAGCACCGTGCCTTAGTACATCAGTTGATGTCCGAAGGATTGAAAAACCCGGTTATCTTCTTTCAGCATTATCAGGAAGAGGATGCGGAAGATTTGCAAATCAAAGCTGCTGCTGATATGGGGGCATTGATATTTGATGGTTTGTGTGATGGTATCTTTCTGTTCAATCAGGGATTACTCCCACATGCTATTGTAGATGCCACCGCTTTCGGTATTCTGCAAGCCGGACGTATCCGTACCTCCAAAACCGAATATATTTCTTGTCCGGGTTGTGGACGAACGTTGTTCAATCTGCAAAGCACCATTGCCCGTATTAAAGAAGCTACTTCTCACCTGAAAGGATTGAAAATAGGTATTATGGGATGCATTGTGAATGGTCCCGGAGAAATGGCAGATGCTGACTATGGATATGTAGGTGCCGGACGAGGCAAAGTCAGCCTCTACAAACAGAAGGAATGCATAGAAAAAAATATTCCGGAAGAAGAAGCTGTAGAGAAATTGATTGAGCTAATTAAGGCGAACGGAGATTATACTGAGCAGAAATGAATCTATTTACGATTAGACGATTTACGATGTACGATTGAAGTTACTCTTTAAAAGCCTGTTTCAGCGATGTTAGAGACAGAGTGATCCCAATCGTACATCGTCAATCGTCTAATCGTAAATAGATTTATATCCAAGAACGAAGATTACAGCCCTATCTTTTCGATGGCCGAAGTGCCCTTAAACGGCATCGATCCCCTTGCCCGGTGTTGTACTTTGGCTTTCTCAGTAAGGAACGTTCCTTTTCTCGGTGCACAGTCTTGTTTTACATGTACATGTAAAGCTGCATGAGATGTACATGTCGTGCTGCTCCACATGCACATGTCGTACTGCTTTACATGTACATCTAAAACAATGTTACACACCGAGACTTCATACGTTACTCTACGAGAGGGGGCTTTATCGATACCGGAGAAGGAAAAGGATGGCAATGACAAACACCATTAAGCTCAAAACCGATCAATAATGAATCTATTTACGATTGAAGTTACTCTTTTAAAAGCCTGTTTCAGCGATGTTAGAGACAGAGTGATCCCAATCGTACATCGTCAATCGTCTAATCGTAAATAGATTCATTATTCATTCCATCGATATATTATCTTTTTTCTTCTGACTAAATAACCAGTCCATAAATCCCGGATAATTGAATGCCGGATTCCAACTACCATGATCACAACCGGGAAATTCAATGTATTCTACATCAACCCCTGCCGCCTTCAATGCTTTATAGGCCGCACGTGATCCTTCTACCGTCACTACATTATCTGCATCTCCATGAAAGATACGAAACTTTACTCCCTTAACATCTGCTAACCGGGATGGATTCACCGTTCCACAGATAGGAATTGCTGCCGCAAAAAGTTCCGGAAAACGAATTATCATATCATAGGTACCCATTCCACCCATTGAAAGACCAATAATATAAACACGATCCTTATCTATCTGTGGCATACTAAGATAAACATCCAACAGCTCTTTTAACGAACTAAAAACAGGAGAAATTTCTTGTCCGGCGGGCATATCCGACGGAACGAACGAGACAGGACGAGAAGTATATGCCCAGTAAGCATCTATCGGACACTGAGGCATTAACACAAAAGCCGGATACTTCTCACGATTTACCGGATTAAGAAACATCTGGCCTCCATGAACCAATTGCTTTTCATTATCACTACCCCGTTCTCCCGCACCATGTAGAAAAAGAACAAGCGGATACTTCTTTCCTGCTTTCTCCTTTTCCGGACGGAGCAAACGGTATTTCAATGAATCACCCCGGGAAGAAATAAACACTTCTTTCTGATAAACCTCTTGCGCTGAAACAGAGATAGTCAACAGAAACAACAAACCCAAACTAATAATCTTTTTCATATCCTCTTTGTACCATTAATTTTTTAACCGTAAAGATACATCCTATTTATCAAACGCCCCAGTCTCTCAACAAAAAAGGGAACACATGATCTGCGTTCCCTTCTTAATATAATAAGATAAGAATCGTTCAAAATTATATGATACTATTATTGAAACGTAGAAACTCGCAGATTCACGCAAAGCATATCATCGCTCAAGTATAGCGCAGCCATTTAATCTGCGAAAATCTGCGATCATTTGCGTTTCAATAAAACGCTGTCACATAGTATGAACTAAATTTGAAGTACTACTTATTAAATCTATTTTTTCTCAGTGGCTGTTACGCTCAATATCTGTTGATAACGTTCCGGATTCGTTAAAATCTTCACAGCTTCATCCAGTTCATTATCACCTTTCAGCTGCTGAATAATCGCACCACGCTGATAATAATAACGTTTAATAATTTCCTCAGAAATCATCTCCTTAATATCCTTAGAAAAATAATCAAGGTCACGATCCAAATTATGACTCAACTTATTCTCCAGCGCTTTAAATTCATCGGAAGCCTCCTTCATATACCCTTCAAATTCGGCGGCCTCTTTCAGAGTCTTCAGTATCTTCTCACTCTGTTGGTCATACTTGAAATCTGCTCCCTTCACTTTATTCTTGAAATCTGTATAGTCGGCATCTGTCAGTTCAAACTTTTCCGCCGAAGCAATAACAGGGTGCTTCAAACAGTAATCTGTTGCGTAATCAAATATCAAATTATCACGAACCAAATAATATAGAATGTTGGGCAATCGCTCCTGCTTTACTTCGATATCGGGAGAAACACCGCCACCATCACGAACTTCACGCCCGGCAGCAGTATGGAATACAGTTGTCAAACTATCAGGAATACGTGCCACACTACCATCTTCATTCCGATGCGCATAATCAATAGCCTGTACACAACGCCCGCTGGGGATGTAATATTTAGAAGTAGTAATCTTTAAGTTTCCTCCATAGGGTAAAGAACGGGGCACTTGCACCAAACCTTTTCCATAGGTACGGTTACCTACAATCACAGCACGATCAAGATCTTGCAATGACCCGGAAAGAATCTCCGACGAAGAAGCCGTACCACTATTTACCAGCACAGCAATCGGAATATCCGTATCCAATGGTTCGCGCAGTGTTTTGTAAGTATTACTGGCCTGTTTTATCTTACCTTTCGTTGTAACGATTGTCTTACCTCGTGGCACAAAGAAATTCACTATTTCCACAGCCTGGTCAAGTAATCCGCCACCATTGTTACGCAAGTCTATTACCAATGAAGTAGCACCTTGCTTTTTCAAATCCAGGAAAGCATTTTTAAAGTCCTTGGAAGGAGTACCCGAGAAACTACTAAGATTTATATAACCCACCTGACCCTCCATTATTCCATAATAAGGAATAGTAGGCATCTGAATAGAACGTCGTACAATTGTAAACTCCAATGGTTCTTTCACACCAGGGCGTTGTACCTTCAGTTTAAAGCTGGTACCCACCTGCCCCCGAAGTAATGTACTCACATCCGAATTGTTTTTCAAATCTTTTCCATCAATCTCCAGCAATATATCACCGGCTTTCAACCCGCTTTCAGCCGCCGGCATTCCTTCGTAAGGTTCAGCAATCACAGTATATTGAAGTTTCGGATTATATCTGATCAAAGAACCAATACCACCGTAAGAGCCCTTGACCATCATCTCCAGTTCGTCCTGATCGTTCTCCGGATAATATACGGTATAAGGATCAAGTGAATACAACATATTGTCGATCCCCTCACGAATCGTTTTATTCGGATCAATGGTATCCACATAAAACATATCCAGCTCTTTTACAATCGCATTGAATATGTCGAGATTTTTAGCAATCTGAAAATTGCGGTCGTCTCCTTTTTTGAAACCGAAGAATGCTACCGCAATCAACACGATCACTGCAATGATACCATTCTGCCTATTTAGAAACTTTTTCATACACTTTTAGTTAAAATGAGTCGTAAATGTAACTCATTACCTGCTTATTCAGACAGAACTTCGTTAATATTTAACTTTATTTCATCCCAACGTTCTTTTGAGATAGTGGTTCCGATAACCTGTATAACATTTCCTGAAAGAATGGAACCTATCTTAGCACACTTTTCCAATGAATAACCGCAAGTAAGCCCATACAAGAATCCTGCTGCAAAATAATCACCGGCACCTGTGGTGTCTATCACTTTTTTTACCGGAATAGCCGATACTCTGACCTCTTCCGTACCCTTACGAATCAGCGAACCCCTACAGCCTATTTTCACAATAGCAATACTGCATAGCTTACCGATTATTTCCAAAGCCTCCTCAGGTTCTTTACCTGTGAATGCCTTCGCCTCTTCTTCATTAGCAAATACAATGTCTACATATTTACTTATTAATAAAGAAAAGAATTCCTTATCTTCCTCCACGATATTATAACTGGCCATATCGAGACAAATTTGCAATCCGGCTTCCTTTGCCAGTTTAATAGCACGGAGAATCATATCATGGTCTTGTACCAGGTATCCTTCAATATACAGATAAGCATACCCCTTGAACATATCCAGTGATAAATCTTCAGCTCTCAACGTAGAAGCAGCTCCCAAGTATGTCCCGAAAGTACGTTCGCCATCCGAAGAAATAAAAGTAGATGCCACTCCCGAAGGTAAATCAGAGAGGAGCAAATTGTCTTCAATATTGTTTTTCTGGAGATTTTCGCGGAAAAAGTTTCCATAATTATCATTTCCCACTTTTCCTATAAAACCGGTAGCAGCTCCAAGACAAGAGAGTCCAAGAATAGTATTTCCAGCCGATCCTCCGGTTGCAAGGAGGGTCTTCATGTTACTAAATTTCTCGTTAATCTGTTGTAACTTAGCGTCATCGATGAGTTGCATGCTTCCCTTTGGTAAACCCATTTCATCAAGGATAGTATCATCTTTCAGAGTTGCAAGTACGTCTACAAGGGCGTTGCCCAAACCAATTATTTTGTCCATTTTGATATTTTTTTTGCAAAGATATTGCATATTTCAAAATATCCTATTACTTTTGCATCGCAATTGAGAAAAACATTCTTCCTTAGCTCAGTCGGTTAGAGCATCTGACTGTTAATCAGAGGGTCCTTGGTTCAAGTCCAAGAGGAAGAGCAAAGTTTAAATTCTTGATTGCAAATTATTCTTCCTTAGCTCAGTCGGTTAGAGCATCTGACTGTTAATCAGAGGGTCCTTG
>OATI01000123.1_pt1 | contig 101874 bp, 64 predicted proteins | sample 1494981 | NCBI WGS metagenome assembly OATI01 (sample SAMEA2579952, study PRJEB22360) | human gut metagenome
TATTTTCATGTCAATTACTGTTTAATATTACCATGTAAATATACGAAATATAAACGAAATAAAACAATACTAAACAATTAATATTCAATTAAATAACAATAAGAAAAGTACATATGCAATAGTAATTTATTTAATGCGTCGGCCCTTTGTCTTGTGATATCTATTATTAAAACATCCGGATGTTCTGAATAAAAACATGCGGATGTTTTATATAAGAACATCCGGGTGTTTTGGTAGAAAACATGGGGATGTTTTTAGTCTTAAATTATGTAGCAAAGATATGCTAAAGTCAGTAGATATGCAAATAAAGAATAGCTGCTTTAGGAGGTCTAAAGTATATTGTTTTATATAGCTCTCATAATGAATGAATTTATAGAGAAAATATGATAATTTTCTGTTGAGTTTAGTACATTCTATGGTGATGCTTTAAATTCGGGAGGATGGTACGTCTAAGTCTCAGGAGTATTTTTATGGTGTAAATGAAAATCTTATCAGAGATTTAAACAATAATATTGTTTCAATCCAATATATTAGTCTAATTTTGTCCTCCAAAATCATTTTACATAAACCGTGAATTATATGTCAATACAGTACGGATAAAATAAAACGCTGTGGAGAGTCTTAATTTATTAAGATTGTTAATTATACTATGAAGAGCCCGGTTATTGTAGCTACTACTAAAGTAAGTAAACAAATGTATTCAGCGAGATAGAGAATCAATGGAAAAAGCACAAAATTATGGAGATAAATCCGCGGAGGCTACTGCTACGGCTGTTTCTACTGGGATATCAAAAATAGATGAAATAATATCAAAATGATAAAATGAAGTTTGTAGAACTGTTATTAAAATATCGATTTGCTATATGTGTAGTAAGTATGTATTTTTTATGTTGGAATAGATCAGGTGATGCTTATTATGCATTTCAATTGACACTATATGGTATAGGTATGTATATCTTTAATTTTAATGTGGCTTATGCTTATCGCGCCTTTAAATCAAATGGATTTAATTATCATCTTGCAAAGGCTGAATTGAATTGGCGTTATTTTTGCATTAGCACCCCTTTGGTAGTGGTAGCTTTTATTATATTCTTGTATGATTCGCCTTTTTGGATTTATACTTGGTTGGTAAGTGCTGGTATGATGGCAATTCTATTTGTTTATGATTTGATAGTTAATGGATTAAGATAAATATTTATAAGAAGATGGATATAAAACGGTTATTAATTAGCTCTTTGTTGTTTTTAGTCCCACATATGATATCTGCTCAAAATAATTATTCTCCGGGATATATTATTACCCTTGAACAAGATACTGTGCATGGTCTAATTGATTTGCGAACAGATAAAATGAATGCACGGTGTTGTGTGTTTAAACAGGATGCTGATGTATCTCCTACAGCTTATTATCCTGGTGATATTTGGGGATATCGTTTTGAGGATGAAGGAAAGTTATATATTTCACATTCTATTGAGTTGAAACATGATAGTGTTGCCAACCAACTTTTTCTTGAATGTCTGTTTCAAGGAATGAAGAATTTGTATTATTATGAGAATGATGATAATGAAGAGTTTTATTTTTTGGAGAGCCAGGGGCGATTGGTAAAACTGGATGCACCTGTGATAGAAAAGACAGAAGAGGATGGGCGTAAGTTTAAAAAAGAAGTGAATCGCTATATCCCGACATTACATTATGTTTTCCAGGACTCTCCGACACTCCATGATAAAATAGATCATACCCCTTTTACACATAAGGGGTTGATTGACCTTGTGAGAACTTATCATGATACTGTATGCAATAGTGAAGACAAATGCATAACGTTGACGGCGAAGGAAGATAAGCCTAAACTCAGGTTGACTGTAACTCCATATGTTGGTTTGTTGCATTATGCCTTTTTAGATGATTTAAAAGAATATGGTAATCCCGATCTGGCATATCTGGTAGGTATAAATGCAGCTATTTCCTGTCCTCGTTGGATGAGTTCACTTAGCCTGGTTGTCGATCTGTCTTTATCTAAGCTATCGGCGAAAGATGCAGGCAAGGAGAGTAGTTATTCGAGTATACTGCTCTCTGGAAAATTAGGAGGATGCTATACTTATCCTGTTGGAGCGGTACGTCCCTTTATTGGAGTCGGTGGAATTGTCAGTGGATTTTTGTCGGCTAAATACAAAGTAAGAGATATACGAATGGTACCTTTTGGAGGAGCTTTCCCTGGATATTATGTGAATCTGGGTTTACAGATTCCTGTATCTAAAAAGTCGAGACATGCTATAATGATTCGTGGGCAATTTGAGGGAACAAGAGATACGTTTTCACAGCATAATGTTTTCACTGCCTGGTCTGGGGCTTTGGGGTATTCATTCTAATTGATTGTGATATGGTAAATAAATTAATCAATTTTTTTTGGATTAATCCATAGCAAGATTTGATTATAATCTGTGCTGTAATATTATTAGAAGCAATACAGGCAGATACTCTTTGAGTTCTTCTCTGAGTAATTCCATTGTTTTCTGTTTATATCGATTGATCGATTTTACACTAAGATTCATATCTTGTGCAATTTCGGCATGCGTTTTACCTTCAAAGAAGCTTTTGATAAATACAATACGGTAGTTTTCGGGAAGGCGTTGCAGTGTTTTGTATAGCATATCATAAAGTTCGTTCAAAGTATATACACTGTCTGTCTCTGTGGCATAGATGGGAGACTGCTTTTGACAGAACTCATTGTAGTTCCATTCATATTCCATGTGTTTCAGGTGGTTGAGGCAACTGTTGCGCACGCATATTTTCAGATATGCGGTTGCTGTCTCTTTTTTTAATTCGATTGAATCCCGTTTATCCCAGAGAGAAACAAATACGTCGGAAACGAGGTCTTTACAGACTGTCATATCATTTATGAATCTCTTCGCATACAGACAGAAAGGAGCATAGTATTCTTCATACAGCTTTCTGAATTCTTTCTCGTTATTACTTTCGCGAAGGCGTATTCTCATTGCATCTACTGTTAGGGTATTTATTATTGTATCATAGCCAAAGTCGTCACAAAAATAGTAAATAGTGCTTTGCAAAGGTACTGATTAGGACTGTTTTTTCAAAAATAGAAGAGGAGTTGTCCTTTGGAGGTGGTTTTAATTGTAATATAGATAAGATGAGTATGCATTGAAAAGCCGTGGAAGGTATGTTTGTTTATGATTTTATGATTCTTAGAGAAAATTAGTTCTATGTTTTTATTAATTATTCGACAAGAATACAGTAAATTGGCATCCCAAATAGTAGATGGTTTAAGCAGACCAACGATTTACCCGATTATAATTTATCCGGTAATAGTTGAAAAACGAAAAAGATAACTTAAAAACAAATGGAATATAAAGATTCAGATTTATTTTTTCGCTATTGTAAAGGCTTATGCACTGAAGCCGAGCAAAAGAAGGTGGAGATCCTGTTGAATGAGTCGGAGGAGCACCGAAGACTATTTCAGGATCTTCGGATGGCATTGGCTTTGGGAGATGACATCAGAGAGATGGAAACGATTGATGTACAAACTGCTTTTGGGAAAACTCAAAATCAGATAAGAAGAAAGAAGAATAAAAGATTGCAGCACCAATTGATCCGGTGTGCTGCATTTCTGGCTTTGCCCTTATTTCTCTCCTCTGTGATATTAGGTTATTTGTATTTTAATGAATCGTCGGATGAAAAAATACAATATGCGAGTATAACAGCTTCTACAGGTTCTGTGGTGCGTTATGAATTGCCTGATAATTCGGTCGTTTGGCTAAACTCGGGGAGTACCCTTCGTTATCCGGTTATCTTTAGCAAAAATATACGCGAGGTGGATTTGCAAGGCGAAGCATATTTTGAAGTACAATCTGATAAAGAGCATCCTTTTTATGTTAATACCCCTTCGGGAGTGCGTGTGTTTGTAACCGGAACCCGTTTTAATGTCAGTTCCTATGAAAATGAAGGTTATGTTGAGACAGTGCTGGAATCCGGACATGTAAATGTACTTATACCCGGATATGAGGAAGCTGAGTCTTTACAGCCGGGTGAACGTCTGCTTTATGACAAAAAGGCGTCGCAATTTGTCAAATCTGAGGTTGATGTATTTGAGAAGATAGCTTGGAAAGACGGTAAATTGATATTTAGAGATACTCCTTTACCTGATATGTTGAAGAGATTGTCACGTCATTTTAATATTGATATTCAATTTAATAATATATCGGGGAAAGAGTATAAATATAGGGCTACCTTCAGGAACGAAACGCTCTATCAGATTCTCGATTATTTGGGTAAATCGGTTACTATGAAGTGGAGAATGGAAGAGCCGGTGCAACAGGCTGACGGAACGTTTACGAAGGAAAAAGTAATAGTAGATTTATATTGAGATTTTTATAGATGCTCATCGCCGGAAGGCGATGAGTTTTTTATTATTTTGTTTGGTTTAACTTAGATAATTCTTTTATAAATTTTGGTTCTAAATAGATGAAACTATGTATGACTGATGAACTGTAATATATCTTTGTTTATGTATGGTTATGCCTGTTCTTTTTGATAAAGAGGAGGCCTATATATAGTTTTATTTGTCTTTTCTATAGTAAGAGTTTTATGTTCTTGAAATAGATACTTTATTGATAATATTTGAGATAATACTGATAACCGTTTTGTTAAAAATTGCTTATTTTTACAATGGTTAATTTTAAATTTAGCGCTTATGAAAAGCCCTTATTTATTTTGTATTATCCTATTAGGACCATTTGTATCCCCTTTATTGGCTCAAGGTGTTCCTTCACAATTCAGTTATCCGGTAAAACCTCCTCCTGCTCCAGAAGCTGCGAGTTTAGCCAAGTGTATTAATTTCCCGGTAGATTATAATACAGGTGTTCCCCGGATAGAAATTCCTCTTTTTGAGATGAAAGGCCGTGAAAGTAGTTTGCCGCTCGTAATTAGCTATCATGCCGGAGGATTTAAGGCAAAAGAAGAAAGTGCTTATACAGGATTGGGCTGGTCGCTGAGTTCTGATTTTCAGATTGTACGAGAGATTAGGGGGCATGATGATTTTAGACAATTGTCCGGCTATTATTATAATGAGTATGAGCGAGTCCCATTTGGGAAACTTACAAATTTTGATTTTGCCAATACTTATACCCCTTATAATCGTTTACGAATGCTAAATAATGAGATTGATACTCAATCTGATAAATATTATTATAGATTAAAGGGGAAATCGGGCTGTTTTTATCTTCGAAAATCTAAGGATGAAGGAATAACATTAGTCCCAGTACCCTATACTGGGATTAGATTTGAAGTAATTCTTCCTACAGGTGCTGGAACCTCTACTTTAGGATTTCGTGCAACGGATACGGATGGTACCGTTTATTTATTTGGAGGAACCACTACTACTATAGAAAAAAATGATCCGGGAACTCCTGGTATAGATTTAGGTACTTATATTTCATCATGGAAATGTCGTGAGATAATATCTCCTTCAAAGTTGGATACAATACAATTTTCTTATCGTCAACTTTCGAGCAGAGTTTCGTATACATTTGTAGAGAGTTCCGAACTGTATGAAAATATGAGTGTTCCTTTAGGACAGCCTGATGGGTTAACTGAAGTACGTCGGGTCTTTTTTGCGGATGATATTTCAAATATGTTTCCGGGGAGTGCTGAAATAACACTAAAGGATATTCTTAAGAAAATACCTTTTCAGAATATAAATTATCCTCATGTGATCAATTATACTGTATCTCAGGATTATACGCGATTTATTTTTCCGCAATATTGGGTAAATCCTCCTGTATATACTGAAACTGATTATGTTGATAATACATACCAACTGGGTGAAATGCAACCTGTAAATGGTAAACGTGTTCAGGAACGTTTGGTACCCTCTGTTATTAAGTTTAATGGGAATAAATTTTTATTCAATTACAGCACACTTTATGAATATTTGTCTTCTATTAAAATTGTTGATAGTTCACAACATCAAATCCGTGAAATAACATTTACTCAAACTTGTGTCGGGCAGAAGGTGTCAGCAGAAAGAAATAGCCTAACTAACTATTTGGATAAGATTCAAATAGTTGGAAATCCCGGTGAAACCTATAAATTCGATTATTCAAGTATGCATGCTTTTAGCAATTTTACAATCGGTTGTGACTTTTGGGGAGGACTTCGTGGAACGACACACGATCGTACGGATAATACGGATACAAATGTCCCTTTTATGCAAATAGAAACGTCACATTATTTAAGTAATAACTATTTAGATCAGATGCTTCTTAATTATTTTATAGGGGGGAATTATCTGCTTTATATGGAGATGGAAAACAATGTTCAACCGCAGTATGCTTTAAAAGGTCTATTAAAACGGATTACTTATCCAACAGGAGGGTATACTGATTTTGAGTTTGAATGTAATCGTACAACTGGTGATTGGCGTACGATACCCTCGGGTGGGGCACGAGTTGCTAATATAACAAATTGTCAGGCTGATGGAACTATTGCTAACAAGAAATATTATGTTTATGGGGAGGATGGAACTGGTATTGTTCGTGGTTTACATGCTCCTTTCTCAGAATTTGAGAACGTTTTTTTATGCCGTCAGAATGTATTGTATATAGGTGATACACCCATTGATGAATATTATAATAAAACCTACTTAGATTACCCTACAGCACTGAAAACAGTTATTTATTCTAATGCTATTGAAGATTTGTATTATGGTAATGGAGCTCCTATCTATTACCAGAAAGTAACGGAGTATGAAGATGCGGTCGGTTCTAAATATGGGAAAAAAGAATATATTTATACTCCTCCCGAAGCTTATGGGTTTCACCTCCGCAGTCAGATATTGGACACAAATCTGAAAAGTTTTCAGGAAGATTGGCGTCTTGGGAAAATTCAGGCAGAAAATACATATAAATATGAAAATGGTGAATACAAATTAATACATTCTAAAGAGTATAAGCACAAGATTTTCAATAGTGGTATTAAGATCCACAATCTTCAGTCATATAAACGTAATATTATATATATGACTCGTTATAATAGCACTCTGGATTCGTATATCCAGGCAGAGATAAGTGACCCTTTAGCGCTGTCTTACATAGAAAGGTATCTACCGGTTGGTAATGGGCTCGTTGAACATTTCCCTGAAGAAATAAATTCCGGTGATATTCTTTTGGAAAAGATTACAGAAACGACTTATGATGGTCCTCGCCAATTGGTAACAACTACAACTTATACTTATGATCAGCAAGCACAACTCAATACAACTACGGTACATACCTCGGATGGGCAAGTCCGTACACGTACTCGACGTTATCCGTATTACTATGGCACTGCTATTCCTTTTATACAAAGAATGATAACAGCAAATAATATTTCTGCTGTAATAGAGGAAGTGGAAGAAGATAGCATCACTTCTAAAGTAGTAAGTGGTATCATTTCCCGTTATAGAGTTGATAATCCTGGACAGGTAGAGTCTGTCAGTTTGTTGGGTTCGGGTATACCAGGATATGTTAGTTCCACTGTCAATAAAAATAGTTTTGTAATGGCGCCGGGATATTATGAAAAAATGTCCTGTACTTATGATGAAGTGGATAACCCCGTACAGATAATAGATAACAGTGGACTTTCGGTTGTTTATTTATGGGGATATAACAATCAGTACCCAATAGCTGAAATTAAAAATACAAGTTATGAAGTTGTAAAGGGGCTTTTAACAGATGCAGTTGTTGTGTCATTACGTAAATCTTTTGATGAAGACTATATCTGTTCAAAGATAGATTTCTTACGTCAGCATGTTTTGATGAATAAGGCCCATGTTACTACTTTTATACATGAACCATTGGTTGGAGTAGTACAAATAGTCCGCCCGTCCGGTCAAAGTCGAACTTATCATTATAATAATTTAGGAAGGCTGGGGGAGATTGTTGAAACCTACGATGATATAAGCATTCTGAAATTCCGATACAATTATGGCCATTAATCTCTATACATTATGAAGATAAAGATAATCATATCTGTTCTATTAGCCGGAGTGCTATCAGGCAAAATATATAGTCAAACAACTTTAAATGCTCTTTATAATCTACCACGTCCGGGGGATAGAATTGTAAAATTGCAAGTGGCTTATAAAGCTCCGGGAATGAGTGGAGCTTCAGCTGTATGGGATTTTAGCGATCTTGAGATTCTGAATGAAAAATATACATTAAAGTATGATACGTTGCGAGGTGATACGCTTATTAGTAGAGAACACCGTACAATGTATTATTATCAATACCGTAATGATACGTTGCAGCTTTTAGGATATAGGAATCCTACAACATTGATTAGCTATCGGGAACCGGAAACTTATCTCGTATTTCCTTTCCCTTATGGGCGTAGTATTACAAGTTACTATGATGGAAAAGGACATTATTGTGATCGTTTTTCTGTGCATATTCAAGGAGTTGCTACTACTGAAGCAGATGCTGTTGGTAGAATGATTCTCCTTGAAGGAGATACATTGCAAGATGTTCTTCGCGTACATCTGTCGAAAAAAGTGGTGGAAAAGATGGAGCCAATATTCAACTATAATATGATTACGACTGATACTATCCCCTTTGTTATTTGTAGGGATAGTATTGATTATCGGTTGAATAATGACTCTACTCATTTTGAGATAGATACTTGGCTTTGGTATGCTAATGGATATCGCTATCCCATATTTGAGACAAAACAGGCCCGCCTTTTTAAGAAAAAAGAGGCTTATGAACAATTTGGAGTTTCATATTACTATCCTCCCCATGAGCAATATTACGGTTTGGATGAGGATATGGAAAATTGGATAAAACGTAATAATTTTCGAAATGAGAATGAAGATAGAGCAAAAGAGATAGAATCTGTTAAGTCAGAAAAAGAGTATAAAGATGAAATAATAGCTTATCGATATATAATTGACGAGCAAGGTGAGTTGCACATTTTCTACTCAGTGGAGCGGGAAACTGATTTGAATATCTGTTTATATGATTTGCAGGGGCGCCAAATCTCTGCAATAGTGCGGAATGTGGTTTCTAGCGAAAACTATCAGGAACGTATTTCAATTGGAAATTATCCGTCTGGAAGTTATTTGTTACGTATCTCCTTGGGAGAGAGAATATATGGAGAGAAAATTTGGAAACAATAAAAATAAGAAGATATGAAATGTTTTTACGTAATTGTGCTCTTGTCTATTTTAAGTTTTGATACAAATCAAGCACAAGTCATTAGTCAAAACTATATTATGACTTGTACAATGACAAATAATTCGGGAAATACCTCCATAGATGATATCCAATATTATGATGGATTAGGACGCCCTTCTATACATGTACGAAAAGAAAATAACTATGATGGAGAACGTGATCATATTCTTGCTACATTGCAAGAATATGATAATGTTGGCAGAGAATCAAAAGTATGGTTGCCTCAAGTTATTACTTCGGATTATATAACTCCTTCTTCTTTTAAAAATCAAATTGGTAATGCGTATAATGGAGATTCTCGGCCTTTCAATCAGGTTATATATGAGAACTCTCCTCTCAATAGGGTTATATCGCAATATGGTCCAGGAGATAATTGGATAAATCATCCAATTTCTTCAGCTTACTTTCTAAATTCCGCTTCAGGAGAACTTGGATGTAAGCATTATCAGATAGATTTGGATGGAACATTGATACAAAGAGGGAATTATCCTTCTGGTGTATTAAAAATAACTCAAGTTACTGATGAAGACGGTAATATCTCTTATTCTTTTAAGAATGATGCAGGTCAGTTGATATTAACCCGTCAGATATCGAATTCTATTCCTCATGATACTTATTATGTTTATGATATTTTTGGAAATCTATGTTTTGTACTTCCTCCTGCTTATCAAGATAATCCGGATCTATCACTTTATGCCTATCAATATAAATATGATAATCGTAATCGTTGTGTAATGAAAACGTTTCCGGGTTGTACTCCAATAGATATTGTTTATGACTTGTCTGATCGCCCTGTGTTGACTTGTGATGGTGAACAGCGTAAAAAAGGTGAATGGAGGTTTACTCTATATGATATTTTGGGGCGCTCTGTGGTGGAAGGTATTTGCCATTCTGTTAATTTAACCTCTATTGTTTCGAGTACAGTAGTTGCTTCTTTCGAGCAGTTAACAGGTAGTAATGGGTTTAAGGAAACCGGATATACCTTAACTGGTATAGCTTTAAATGAGTCGGATGTACAATTATTGAATGTTTATTATTATGATAATTATCATTTTCAGACACTTCCAGTTTTTGGCGGTATGGATTTACTTCATTATGTACCACAGCGTGGTTATGGTTCTCTTTATGTAGCTGGTAATATTGAAATAGCTGCCAAAGGTAAGTTAACAGGTAGTTGCTGCTTTTTACTCAATAATTCTAATCATAAAATTCTAACGATGACATATTATGATTTATGGGATCATATCATACAGCAACGTTCAACAAATCATCTGGGAGGTGTAGATGTCGATTTTTACTGGCGTGAAATGACAGGCAAATTATTAAAACATATGCACTCTCATTCTGCTCCTGATAAACAGCCTTTGACCGAGATTTATACTTATGAATATGATTATGGAGAACGACTGGTACGGGTTAAGCATCAGTTAAACAATCAAAGTGAAGTGGTACTTACAGAAAATAGCTATGATGATTTAGGACGTTTGCAGACAAAGAAACATCATGGTAATGAATCACTCAAGAGTACCTATTCTTATAATATTCGTAACTGGTTAACAAGTATTGGAGGCTTGTTCAGTGAACAGCTAACTTATAATCCTTGCTATAATGGGAATATAGGGAAAATGTCGTGGAAATTTGATGCGGAATATAATATGGAACGTCGCTACTCTTTCTATTATGATGGATTAAACCGTCTTAAAAGTGCTGGCTACTGGGATGAAGAATTCAATTTTTACGATACTAATTACGATTATGATAAGATGGGTAACCTTCTTACTCTTTCACGTTGGGGCACAATGGAGGCACGCGAAGATTTTGCTAAAGTTGATGACCTTTCTTTTACTTACAATGGAAATCAAGTTAAAAGTATTGATGACTCAACTGAAGATTATATCACTTATACTCCATTAGATTTTATTGATAATGCGAAAGAAGAAGAGGAATACTTTTACGATAACAATGGTAACTTAATCAAAGATTTGAATAAAGGGATTGATGAAATTCAATACAATTGTTTAAATTTGCCGAATTACATTACGTTACATGAACGTAATGCAACTCATTATTTGTATTCTGCTGATGGGGTGAAGAGAAGAAAAGAATATGGAGTCTGGGAACTTTTTTCTATTGAACCCGCTTTTTCTTCTATTAATATGAGGAATTCTCTACAAAAAGCTGGGACGGGAACTAATTCTATAGAATTTTATTCATTTGTATCAAATGAATGTATAGATTATTGTGGAAATATAATCTATAAAAATGGAGTACTGGATAAGGTACTAACAGAAGAGGGATACATCAATTTTGTTAATGGAGCTCCTGTTTACCATTATTATTTGAAGGATCATCAGGGGAATATTCGCGTGGTTATGAATCAAAATGGTATGAAAGAAGGTTTGAATCACTATTATCCTTTTGGTAGTTTGTTTGGAGAAAGTAGTGATTCCCAAGAATATAAGTATGGTGGGAAAGAGTTAGATAAGGTACATGGGCTAAATTGGTATGATTTTGAAGCAAGATATTATGATTCAGCAATAGGGCGGTTTCATATGATGGATCCATTGTGTGAGAAGTCATACTCTTGGAGCCCTTATAGTTATTGTAAAGATAATCCGATAAATAGGATAGATCCTGACGGTAAAGATGACTATGTAATGACAAGTAACGGTAAGATATATTTAAAGAGAAAAACACGAAGTACAACAGATGTATTATATGCAAGTGGTATGTCTCGTAAATGTAAGCAAATAGATTCTAACTGGAAGTCTATAACAGTGAAAGACAGGAACTTGCTGAAGACAATGTCAAGGAGTAGAAGGAGAGAAATTAATACTCCAGAATATTATGCTAGTACAGGTTCTATATATGAGGCTGCTAATATAGCCAAATTTGGGATGGAAAATTCAAACTCGGAGTGGACCTTTGAAGCAGGATTTCAAGATGATAAAATTTCTTATGCAGTTGGTACGAATTTGAAGAGTAACTCTGTTTCATTTGTCTCTCAAATACCTGGATTTGAGGGGTTTGAGACGGTTGTAGATATTCATTCACATATTATGTCCGATGGAACACGAGGGGGATCATTATCAGATATAGAAAATGCAAAATCAAAATCAAAGCGTTCATGGAATGTATATTTTACGCCAAATGGTACAATGTATGAATATAATGGTGAAGAAAGTCAGGTGAACTCAACGAAAGTACGATCTTTAACAGATTTTATAGATTATATAATTAAAAAATGGAATGATGAAGATGATTGATATTATAAGTAGAAGTTGCCTATTCGTTGTGATATTATTGAGTAGTTGCCAGGTAAATATAAATCCTAATAAAATAGATGAAGAGTTATTAGATCATTTAAAACATTTGGCTAACACTGATTCATTATCTCAATTTACACAGATTGTAGGACTTACGTATTCTGATTTTTATTCTTATGTAATAATTGGAGATGGATCTTTTATCCCTGAATCAATAGAAGATCGAGAACCAACTGATATTATAGAATATAATGGTAAATATTTTTTGTTTTATTTGCAGGGTAAGCCAAAATTGCCTGGTAAAATAGTAGATAAAATATGGCCATATTTAGAAGGGGCTCAATATAGTAATTTTACATGGTATTTTTTTAAATGTAAGTCGTGTGATAAAAGTATGTTTACCCGAAAAAGAGAACTGGAGAGTTATTACGATATAGAAGCTATACGTAATTTTCGTTGTTTAGAGGATGTGAAAGTAGATCCTTTAGTGGATATGACTATCTCGTCTGTTCGGATTTGTGGTAAGGATAACTCAGTATCTCTTTTTTCTGATTTATTGGAAATATATTTGTATATTGAGATTTACAATAAATCTGATTCTTCTTTCTATTTAGATTTATCTTCAAATATTAAGGGCCGTTTTTTACTTAAGAATGGTAATCAGCCATTTGAATTTTCTGTTTCTAAGATTTATCTTCTGGATGTTTTCCCTGGGATTTATAATGTTCCTCCCTTTTCTCCGGAACAGGAGGGTAAAACAGGAGCTCCTATAAATTTAATTTTGAAATGTGATCCTTTAAGATTTGATGACGTCTCTTATTGTGAATATCCCCTGAAGATATATTCATTATTACGTGATTCATTGTATTATATACCTCCTCTGGATAGTATTAATTTAGATACAAAAGTTTTAAATCGAAAGATTCATATAAATCTCCCAGAAACTATGCCATGCCTTTATAAAATTGGAGAGAAGGAGTATGTGTATCTTCGTGATAGTTTACTGATGTAGTTTAAATGTAACAGAAAGAATATAAATAATTAGGGGTTACAGATATAGCTCCTTCTGTATCTGATGCTATGGACATTTTATAATTTTGTGGGAGCAGAATTTACGATTTAATACCTATATATGAACTTTTACCATGAAACAGAATTTATTTCTTTTCGTATCATTGATGCTTATTGCATTTGTTATTGTGTCATGTAAAATTGGTTTTGATACTCAGGTATATAGGTTTATACCTTCTATTGATTCAGATATTTATAGTGAAAATGAAATCAGGGAAAAAATCGTGGAGAGTGATGTGAAATCTATTATTTTAAGAAATGATTCAATTTTAGAATATTGGAAACGTTATGGAGGGATAGGTAATTCAACGATAATTAAGTATACATTAATTAATAATGAATTAATTGTTTATCCTACAGATATCAAAGGATATGATGTTCCTGACATATCTAATATGTATTTTTGGTATAGCCAAGATAGTTTGATTAATAAAAAGACGAATGAGAAATATTATAATCAAAAATATCTCAATAAAAAGAAAAATTGATACACCTTTTTGGCTTTGCTAAAACTCTTAATTAACAAAATCTCATTAGTCTTTACTAATGGGATTTTAGTTGTTAAATTTAAATAATCAATTTTGTAAAAACTGAGTTTTTTATTACATGTGTATACTTTTTTATATCTTTCTGTATTAATGCACGAAAGGAATATGATGATAAAATCAAGAAAAAAGACAGTACGGGACAAAAAGAAGGTTATTGAATAGAAGATCGTAGGTTTTATACTACTGAGTTATATTATCAAAATGGTCGAAAATCAGGTGTATTTAAATCGTATTCTAAAAGGGAATGTTATTTGTTTTTGGGAATACACAAATGGAAGGAAAAGCGGGACTTGGTATCACTTTGGGGATAAGGGACATCTGATGATAATTCAAAAAGATTTTAAAATAAATACTGATACAGTTTTTATTAGTAACAGTGTAAAATATGTATATTATAGGTGTTATACCATGACTTACTATTCTAATGGTGTAGTAAAGAATGAAGGTGTTTTATTATGGGATGAAGATGCAGAGTTAGACATAATCTTTGAATATTGTGAGCGGAAATATTACGATGAATCTGGGAGGCTAATAAGAACAAAAGTACTTTAAATATATTTTCTACTCATATTGAAGTTTATAAATAAAAGTAGTATGTCTATCCGAAAGTGGTATCGGCTTTAAATGTCATGTTAGTGTAGAAATATCCGGTTATTGGTACAGTGTAGGTTGTTTCCTATGAAAGTGATTTGAAGTAGATAAAAGTGAGATGATTTATTATGAAGGGAAATTGTATATAAAGAGAGAAGATTATTTAATCACATCTTAAATAGCTTTGCAACTTATGTTTTTGTTGATAATAAATGATCTCAATGGATAAACATGCTTCTCTTCATTTTATAAAGAATTAGATAATGATAATCCGAAAAATTATTATAGCTACATCTATATTAATGAGTTGTAGAATTATTTTTTATTATATTGCGTAGATAAAAGATGTTTTTATAATATCCGGCTTAAAGGGTTTTGAAATAAATTGGTATAAAAAATAACCATAAATCTAAGCCTTTCATTGATAATGATGACACAATAGGAGGCTGTGAAGAACTTGGCATAGTAAAAGTGAATGTTGATTTTGATATAAATATAATGAATAGTAAAAGTGTAAGTAATATTTGCTTGTGTTAATTTCGTATCTTTACGTACTTTTAAAAATGGAATGTAAAGAACTGTGCCAAAGGATAACGGACAATGATAAATATTGTAAACTACTAAGAACTATGAGACTAAAAATTATTTTGAATTTGCTGATATGCTTACTTTCGAGTGGGAATATATTTGCCCAGAAGGCTACTGTTAAAGTAGCCTGTATAGGAAACAGTATAACTTATGGAGCATTCATTGCCAACCGTGAACAGAATTGTTATCCGGCACAATTACAAGCCTATCTGGGAGACGGTTTTGAAGTAAGAAACTATGGAGTATCCGGAAGCACTCTTTTGTCTAAAGGGGACTATCCTTATATAAAGACTGGGGAATATATTGAGTCGCAGAATTTTCAACCTGATATTGTATTAATAAAGTTGGGAACCAATGATACTAAACCACAAAATTGGAAATACAAGAATGACTTCATGACAGATTATCAAAGGCTGATAGATAGCTATAAAGCTTTGGATTCCCATCCAAGAATAATATTACTGACTCCCGTACGTTGTTTCTTACCGGAAGGAACACCTATCAATGCGGAGCAAATAGAACATCAGATACGACCTATGGTTGAAGAATTGGCATGGAAAAATCAATTGGAAATTATCAATCTGTTTAATTTATTTGGAGATCAATGGAAGAAGCAAATTTTTCCGGATCGGCTACACCCTTCTTCTATTGGAGCAGGGACTATGGCTTATGCAATAGGCAACTATCTGACACTTCCTTCACAGCATTGTAAAACTTCTGATATTAAATGGTTGAAAGGTGCAAAAGAATTTAACTTTCATGGATTTCAAGGATATGAATTTAACTGTGATGAAGCTGCTTGTAAAGTAGTGACTCCCTATATAGAGGCTAAAGGCAAGCCGTGGGTGATACGTGCCCGCTTCTGGGGGCATGAACCACAAACAGATATTGCTTTGTTGGAACATGGATTCCATATCGTTTATTGTGACGTTGCTGATATGTATGGTTCTGATAAGGCAATCGGCCGTTGGGATAAACTTTATAAACAGATGATTAAGGCAGGATTTCATAAAAAGGTCGTGCTGGAAGGTATGAGTCGTGGAGGACTGATCGTTTATAATTGGGCCGCCAGAAATACGGAGAAGGTTGCCTGTATTTATGCTGATGCTCCGGTTATGGATTTTAAAAGCTGGCCGATGGGAAAGGGCTGTTCAGATGGTTCAGCAGAAGATACTCAAAAACTTCTTTCTGCATATGGTTTTTTAAACGAAACAGATGCCTTGGTATGGAGAGGTAATCCTGTCGATCACGCTTCTGCGATAGCTAAAGCTCAGATTCCATGTTTACATGTCGTTGGAGATGTAGATAGCGTTGTTCCTGTTAATGAAAATACAGCTGTTTTTGAAGAAAGAATGAAATTGTTGAAAAATCCTGTTACAGTACTACATAAGCCGGGAGTTGGTCACCATCCTCATTCATTGAACAATCCTGAACCTATTGTGCGATTTATTCTTTCTTCTGTAGACCGTCTGCCTAATGCATGTATACATGCTGTACCTGGGAATGAATATCGATCTGCTGCCGGATGGTCTGAAGGTAGTGAGTGGCATACGGTGGCTGAAGATATAAAGACTACATTGACCAATAAGCATCTAAAACTCCTTCTTCTTGGGAACTCTATCACTCAGGGATGGGGAGGAACCCGAAAAGCTGTTGTTCACAAGCCGGGAAAACAGGCAATGGATAATATTCTTGGAGAAGGCGTATGGGAAAGTGCCGGAATATCCGGTGATCGTACTCAGAATCTTCTTTGGCGTATTCGATATGAGAATTATAATTGTTGTAAACCGGAAAATGTAGTTATTGCTATAGGCATTAATAATCTTCTTTCCGGGGGAAATACTCCGGAAGAAGTAGCGGAGGGAATTATTGCCGTGACGGAGGAGGCAGAGGAAAAGTTTCCGGATTCGCGTATTATACTTTTGGGAATTCTCCCTTCCGGCAAAGAAAACCAAAGCGAAATACGTATGAAATGTAACAGAATACATGATATACTAAAAAAACAGTCGTTTACCAGAACAGAATATTACAATCCAACCTGGTGGTTTCTTGCTCCTGATGGGAATATTCGAACCGGATTGTATAATAATGACTATGTTCATTTAACTGCTGAAGGATATCAGGTGATGGCTACGGAAATTGCGAAATTAATGAAAGTGGAATAGAAGTAAATGATAAAAAGGAGATTGTGTTTTATGATAACTATAAGCTCCCCTTTTATTTAATATTCCAGGGAGTTTATAGTCATTCTGTTGTATAAGGTCAGTTTATAGTACTGACTGCTGATATCATTCCAAATGTTTGATTGTCGTTTAGGCTCCAGATCACTTCTCCTTTTAGGTTTATTTCGAAAAGTTGAGGACTGTTTGCTGCATTGGCGTCATGGCTGTGCCCTTGCCAGTTGCATATATAAAGGTTATCATCAGCACTTTTACAAAGACCGGCTGTGAAGAAAAGCCGGACTCCTTTGATATCATTCTCGTTATAACGTCGGATGATTTGTCCATCATTCGGATTGACTTCGATTAAGGCATGCCCGTCACCGCAAGCAATCCAATAGTTATCATCTGTTGACTCTAATGTAGTGAAGGGTGTACCTTCTACTTTGAAGGAGTTGATTAGTTTGCCGGAAGGAGAAATTTCACGTACTTCAGAGGTAGATATGAGAGGAATGAGGTAATTTCCACGCTTGTTTTTATTCAGTTGACGAAACTGAGAGTGGGCGCGGTCAATCCCTGTTTCATATTCTGTACGGGATAGAATTTTACCTTTCGGGCTCACTTCCATAATGACAGCCGGATGTCCTGTCCAGGCTAACAGGTAATTACCGTTGGATAACACGCGGGCAGTTTGCATTTCACAACCTTCAGGTGCTGTAATATTCCAGATCTCCTTATGGTCCCGGTTGATTACTTTGGCACCTTTGGCGTAGGAAAATAAAATATTTCCGTCTGAAGTTGCAGCTACTGAGTTACATTCCCAACCTTTCTGTAAAGGATGTTCCCACTCTATTTGTTTTGAATCTTTGTCTATAATGACGATCTTATTCCATCCCGAACCACCTAATAATAATTTTTCGGCTTTGTTTTTTCCGGAGATATTAAGGAAGAGTGGGAGAGTAAAACATAGAAAAAATAATATTCTCTTCATAATGTATGTGTGTTAATTGAAAATTGGGAACCTGATTTGATCGATTCCCAATTCTCAATTAGTTGATTATTTAGATAAATCCTGGAACATTTCAAAACCTTGTTCCGGAGTCAATCCGTCATGCACTACAGCATGTACAGCCTGGATCATAGCTGCAGGTGATTCACTTTGGAACACATTACGTCCCATATCTACTCCGGCAGCACCATCGTTGATCGCGTTATAACATAACTCAAGTGCTTCTTTCTCGGGGAGTTTCTTACCACCGGCAATAACTACAGGAACCGGACAGGCTGCTACCACTTTTTCAAATCCCTCGCAATAGTAGGTCTTTACAATGTTGGCACCGTTCTCTGCACAGATACGGGATGCTAAGCCAAAATAACGGGCATCACGTGCCATTTGTTTACCTACGGCTGTTACCCCCATTACGGGAATATTGTAACGACTTGCTTTGTCTACAGCTTTATACAAATTGGCAACGGTTTTTGCTTCGTGTGCTTCGTCACCAATAGCCAACATAACAGCCATGGCTGATACGTTCATACGGATGGCATCTTCGACATCAATCAGTACATTGTCATTCAGATCAGTCAGAATAGAAGTACCGGCATCAGAACGCAGACAGATAGGAGTCTTTGTATTAGCAGGGATAACCGACTGTAAAATGCCTCGTGTACACATCAGGCAGTCTGCATATTCCATTAACGGGACTATATTCAAGTCAATACGTTCGAGTCCTGAAGTAGGCCCCATGATAAAACCGTGGTCACAAGCCAACATAACGGATTTACCTGTTTTGGGGTTAAAGATACGTGATAAACGGTCTTTCATACCCCATGCTGCATTTTCTGCACCTTTCACGTGAAAGTGTTGTTGTTGAGATGCAATGTCTAAACCAAAATTTGCACCTTCTCTTAAATCATCTAAATCTGCCATTTCTTTATATTTGATATTTATTCGAAATACATTTTTACTTTATAGCTTCTGCGAATGAAGCGAACATACAACTCCAGGAAGCAGCGCCGCTATCCATATAACCTATAGACCGTTCACCATAGTTGCGTGCACGTCCGAAATTAGCTTTAAGTTCAATTGTGGACTGAGCACCCGCTAAAGCTGCTTCGGCTCCTGCATTCATTAGTTCTTTGATATCGTCTGAAGGGCAATTCTGAATAGCTTCGACAGCAGGTACCAGGGCATCCATGATTGTTTTGTCACCTTTTTGAGCTTTGGTTTGCTTTTGTACATTAGCAAGTCCGCCGGCGAACATGGCTTTTACTGCAGCCGCATCCAATTGTGTGCCACTTACATGATCGCTCATACCAAGAAAGAAAGCTCCCAGTAAAGTACTGGTTGAACCGCTCACTTGCAACATAACATCAAATCCCATGTCGTTCAGCATCGTTTTGAACTCAGTTCCTTTCTCTGCGGTGGCAACAATGGCGCTCATGGCTGTTACGATTGCTTGTCCGTGGTCACCGTCACCAATAACGGCATCCAGCTTGGAAAACTCATCTTCACGTGCTTTGATATTTGCTAAAGCAGTGGTAAGCATTGTTTTGAAATTATCAATAGTCAGTTGTATCATTTCCTTTTGCTTTTATTTGCCAATCGTTGTCCAGTAAGGTGCATTGGCACGTTTGTTTTTCAGATAGTCGATATGATCTTCGTCCAGAATACCCATAATCATCTGGAAGCCTGCTTGTTCCTGTACGGTCAGTATCTCCTGTATACGGCTTACGACTACTTGCAGCCCACGTGCTTCCAGCTCTTTATAGGCTTTGCGGAATATGATATTCAGTTCCATGTGGGTAGTAGCACCTACACCGTTGATGATAAGCATCATCTTATCTCCGGCTTTGGGCTTGAGCTGTTGGCAAAGCAGGTCTACCATTTCGGCTGCTGTAGCATCGGCTGATACAAGCGGTTTTTGACCGCCACCACCTTCGCCGTGTTGGCCCATTCCTATTTCCATGATACCGGCAGGCAGATCTGTGATTGTTGCCCCATTCTGAGGATGGGTACAAGAACGCATGGCTACAGCAAGTGTAGCTACCTTATTGTTATACCGTTCGCCAATTTCGATAAGCTCGTCTAATGACTTGCCTTCTTCTGCTGCTGCTCCTAATATTTTATACAAAGGAACACAACCCGCCAGGCCACGACGATCTTCTGTATTAGCATCAATTCCGGCACTGATGTCATCATGTGTCAATATCTGTTTTACTTTGATACCTGCACGCTCTGCCAACTGGCAAGCCATGTTTGCACTCATTATATCACCGGAGTGATTCAATACGACCAGTAATATACCTGCTTCACGTTTCATCAGTTGCAATGCCTGGAATACACGTTGTGCACCGGGAGCTGCAAAAACATCTCCTACTACAGAGCAATCCAGCATACCTTCGCCGACGAAACCGCTCAATGCAGGTTCATGACCGGAGCCACCTAAGGTGACAATTGCTACTTTACTTTCGTCCTTTGCATGGGTACGTACTACAATATTTTCACCTCCCAGTTTTACTTGATCGGCATAAGCCATTACATAGCCTTCCAACAATTCGGGAGTAATTTGTTCGGGGTTGTTGATAAATTTAGTTTTGATGTCTGACATGATGTTTTCCTCCTTATTTTGATATTAGTTTTTATTTAATTTCCATTAGTTCGATAGAAATACCCTCTTCTTCTATGAAAGCAATAGTGAGGTGCTCGTCGCATACGGCAGGGCCAAAAATAACCTTCTTACCTTTTAACTCTTCTTCTAAAGAGGGTACTGTGTAGGCAATGTGACCTTGTTTTTGTACCAACTCGGGCATACAACTGCCTTCTTCGAATTTAAGAAACTCGATTCTGTTAGGACTTTTGCTATAGTCTGTCAGCCATACGCTGAGCCCTTCATTAAAGAAGGCGCCTTCTTTGTGTTCGGTAGTGACGATACCTACATGGTTGAATGTTCTCATAATTTATTCGTTTTAAGTGTTTATAATAACTATTGGTTTATGACTTATTCAGATTTAACTCAGGATTCTTTTTCCAACTCCTGTAAGAGAAAAATGCCAATACGATAATGACAATTGAGGCAAAGTATAGGTAGATCAATATATTGTTCACATTGTCATTCTGTCCATATGAGTGCATCCCGCTAAGGAAATAGTTGACTCCGAAGAAGGTCATTAATACCGATGAAAACGCGATGACTGAAGCTACATTGAATAACCAAAGGGTATTACAACGTTTTATCAGGTGCAGGTGGGTGACAATGGCATAAACAACCATGGTAATCAATGCCCAGGTTTCTTTAGGGTCCCATCCCCAATAACGTCCCCAGGACTCATTTGCCCAGACGGCCCCCAGAAAAGTACCGATCGTCATCAAAGCCAGTGCTACTAACAATGACATTTCATTGATGATACTCAACTCCTTGATACGAATAATCAGCTGACTGGCTCGTTTCTTGCCGGTGAAGATCATCAAAACCATATTGGTTAATCCCATCAGGCAACTGACGCCGAAGAAACCATAAGCAGCTACAATAATGGCAACATGGAACATTAACCAGGGAGATTTAAGTACCGGAACTAAGGGACTTATTTCCGGATCCATCCAGTTCAGGCCGGATACGAAAAGAATGATACCACCGAACAAGGTGGCCAGTGCCAAAGTGATGGTATTACGACGTACAAACAGCAGACCGGCAAGAACCGTAGCCCAGGCCACATATACCATTGTCTCGTATGAATTGCTCCAGGGAGCATATCCACCAATATACCACCGCATTCCCATACCGTACATGTGATAATGGAACACGATAAGTACCAGAATCCCCAATATCCAGACCATAGACTTTATCCAGCGTTTTTGCTGAAACTGTACGATGAATGTAAAGATGAGTAGCAGACCACCCAAAATAAGATAACCGATTTTGCAATAGCGAAATACATCCATCTTATTATACTTCAGTTCAGACTGTATCTTTTTAGGACTGATGTCGAGTGTTTTGTTTTTGGCTTGCTGGTAAGTGCTGATCATGCCGGCAACCTCGTTGGCTTTTGTCCAGTCGTTACTTTTCAGACCTTCCTGTACCTCTTCCAAATACCAATCCATAATACGGGCTACGAACATGGAGTCCTTTCCTGCAAAGACCGAAAGATCATCTCCGGGAGCATACCACTTATGGTTGGGATCATCTTCTTTTGGAAAGAGATTCAGCATCTGCCGGTTGATAAGCTGGTGGAAGATGTTGATCTGTTCATCCAGTTTCATTAAATCTTTGTCGAATCGGGTGCGTTGGTTAGGCATTTTGTTATATGCTTCTTCCAGCTTCTCCTGTAATTTGTAGTAGCCGTTGTTGTCAAACACTTCCGCGTATGCACATTGTTTGGCTGGCAGGTTATAATAACTTGCTAACTCAGGATTGGAGACGGCAATAAACGGTATGCGCATCCAGACATCCGGCATCACCAGTAAACTGATAAGGAATTGGTCAGAGTTTAAACCTCCGATTTTATCCGATTTATGTAGCTTTCGGAGTATTTGAGAAGAAAATGTGTTGATCGGCATGGTGCGCCCACTATTTGACTGGATAGGTAACGAACCAAATACTTCGGCATGTGCAGGAGATACTTTATGTTTCTGTACGATCTCCATCATTGGAGAGTTACTCTCGTTTGCTCTGCTTTCAGAAGGAAGGGCCATAAAGAAGAGCAGGCAGGCTATCATATTAGTTGTGGTATGTAATTCTTTTAACCGGCGGCTCAAAGACATGAATCGGGTGTTCTTACCAATAAAACATAGAATCAGCCCGATGACAAGCAGAAGGTAACCTGTGTAAGTGATATTGCGTCCTGCAACATCCCGGTTGACAGAGAGAATCGTACCTTGTTCGTCCGGATCATAAGACGCCTGAAAGAACCGGTAACCTTTTACATCCAACACATTGTTCATAAAAATTCGTTCGGGACGTGTTTCACCGTCCACATATACTACAACTTCACTTTCATAGGAAGAGGGACTGGAAGAACCCGGATAGCGGGTCAACGTAAATTTCTTTAGTTCCACAGAGAAGGGTAAGGTGTGGATACTTGTGTTATTATCGGCGGAGCGAACGGCGATTTGATTGCTCGTTTCTCCTTCGCGAAGATGAAGGATGCCTTCTTCACTGAAAAGGAAAGAGGTAAAAGCACCCAGGAAAATGATGATAAAAGCAAAATGAGTGACTAACATACCCCATTTCCGGCTTTTAAGATATTGGCGCTTGATAACAATTGCTATAAAATTGATAACCATCAATAATTGAAGTAAGAAGAACAGAGGCGAATAGTAGATGATGGTTTTGGCTGTTGCGGTGCCATGGTATTTTTCAATGAAAGTAGCGGCAGCGAGTGCAACAGCATAGATCAGCAACAACACAATGGTTGTTACATAAGAAGAGAGAGGCTTGTGGAAATTTACTTTCATAGGAAAATCACTTTTAGAGTTGACAATTGATAACAGTTGACAGTTGATAGTTGACAATTGACAATGAAGAGTTGACGGTAGACAGTGGGCAGTTGCCCTGCTCACTGTCAATTGTCAATTGTCCACTGTCAACTGTTTAATTAGTCTTCAATAATTACGCGGAATCCTACATTGAATACTCGCTGATGCGGGTAGTAGGCTTTACGGGCATAAGAAGTTGAGACTTTAGGACGTTCAATATAAGAACCACCACGTACAACTTTGAATTCCGAAGGATTCTTCACCTTTTCAGTATAAGGATAAGGTATGTAATCCGAACGGGTCCATTCTGCTATATTTCCGTGCATGCTGTGTAATCCAAATGGATTGGCCTGGTAATTTTTAGAATCAACCTGGTTCATCGCTCCATCGTTTACACTTTCCTCTTTAGGCAGATAAGAGTAATATTTGTACCAGTATGAATTCTTAGACATTGGTTGTGGATTAACGCCACTTACAGCCATTTTATTGCAACTTTCGTCTGCAAAGTTCTCTAACTTACCAAAATCTGTATTACTGTTACCATACCAGAAGTCAGAATCACTTCCTGCACGACAAGCCCATTCCCATTGTGCCTCCGTGGGGAGGGTGATGTTGAGGCCGGTCTTTTCGCTCAGTTGCTTACAATACGCCATAGCATCTTCGTAACTAACACGAATAACGGGTTGCTCCGGCTGATTGGCAGGGTAACCGAAATGTACATGGTCTTTCCATAACTGGTCTACATAGCGACTGTCGTGGTCGGGGAAAATGACATTGTATTGTTCATTAGTGATTTCTACTTCACCCATCCAGAATGATTTTGCAATTTTTACTTTAGATACCGGACGATTGTCGGCAGCTCCGTTCCAGCTACCCATAGCAAATTCTCCGGCAGGAATACGAACGAAGGTAAGTTTGACTCCGGGAGCCAATACAACCTCTTTGCGTGTTTCCTTTTCGTTTGCCAGCATCGCTTTGATTGCGTTGGCATCGAAAGGCCAGTTTTTTACTTTTACATTCTTTTCTTTTACAGGAGCTGCAGCTTCCGGAAGAACCGGAGTCATTTCTCCTTTACCTTTCAGATAGGTTGCATAGTCAGCGATCTCTTTCTTCCAGTCTACTCCCATGCCATTGCCATATTTGTTGGTAAGTTCCGTACGGCGTTCGATCTGGTCAAAACCCTGATATGGGAAGTCTTTGATCTTATTAGCATTGAAGTAACCTTTATCCGGGGCATTGTAATCAATCCATGTATACAATGTTCTCCATTCTTTGTCAGTCAGCTTCACATTTGCATGTCCCTTTTTAAGGATGCGGATTAACTCGCTGGTATTGGCATGATATTCATAGGGTTGCAGAACTGCCATATCAGCTTCCGGACCCTGACGATGAACATACGGATGCAGATTCAGATAAGAAGGACCATATCCACGTTCGTCTTTTGCACCGGCACGGAGGTCGAATGCTTTTTCGCCGTTATGACAGGCAATACAAGCACGGTCGAGAATCGGCTGTACTTCAAGATCGAATGTAAATGAACGGATACCACCTTCCGGTGTTTTTATGGAGTGTGGTGCGCGTTGAGATGCGATTACACGCTTAGGCACAGGAATCTGGTTCTGGTCTTCGTGACATCCGATACAGGAAACAACTTCACCCGGTTGTCCGGTTAGCCAACTACGCATCAACTGTATAGCAGCTCCGTCTTTATCAATCGGCTGGATGGAGATTGGTGTATTGGCCGGTATTTTGAAGATAACAGAACCGTCTTCTTCCACAGGAACTGTTCCGAGTTGACGTTTAATGTCCCATCCACTCTGGATACCATGCCAGTTATGATCTGAAACAGTTTTCAGATATGCATACTCATACGCATGCAGGCGGAGTTCTTTTACAGTACCACGAGGTACATTACGCAATCCTTCACCTTCATATATATCCTGGATAAATACAGTTGCTTCTTTTTCATTCAGTTTTACTCTGTCTGGTATAGCCGGAGGAGTGGTTGTCTTACGCACAACAATCGGACTAATGTATCCTTCACCTTCCTGTTTCATCAGACAAGTTACGTTATCAAATACATCCACCAGATAAATACCCCATAAATCTTGTGGGTTCAGCTTAGCAGCTACCAGATAATATTTGTCATCCAGAGGAGTTGGTTTAATGAATTGCGGCCATACACCGTTTACCAATTCATCTTTTACCAATTCTACTATCGGACGGTTCCGATATGGAATTTCCTGAAGCATACCGGCAGCACCTTTGCGGGCTTTGGTTGGGTCGAACAAAATTAAACGGCCGGAACGGGCAACACCGTGATGACCGGAAATAATACCTACAAAAGCAGATGCATGATTAGGCAGAGGTTGAATATCAAATGTACTGTTCGGGAAAGCACAACCACTTCCAAACAGGGCTTTTTGTTCGGTTCCGTCCGGGTTCATATGCATTACAAAGCGGGAATAGTAGTGCATCAGGTCGGTATATTCCCAACGGGTATACATGACACGACCATTATGCATAATAACCGGATTCCAATTGGCATCCTGGTCAAATGTAAGGCGACGCATATTTTTGGTTTTGGGATCATAAAGCACCATATTACCCACTGGGTCGGAACCACTGACACAAGGTACACCTTGATAGCCAATATTGGAGATTGCTATCATACGTCCGTCGGGTAGATACGTACCGTCATAAAATTCCAGATCCGGCTCCCCATTTTCTATCAACATCCTGTGGCCGGTACCGTCCAGTTTTACTTCATATATATTCCAACGATTGTCGGGCATAGTTGCAGTAAACATAACCCGGTCGCCATCCCAATGCATTTTAAGGTCTGCGATAGAAGATGAGTTTTGTGGTTTGTATATTTGACGCATCTGAATGTTGTCACCACGCAGATTGGACAATTCTACAATTTCGGCATTAAATCCACTACGACGTGCGGATTCCTGATTACTCCAGTTGTTAGATTGTGTTCCTAAGTCCGGAGCCATAGCTGTATGTGCTTTTGAACCCAGTTTGAAACGAGTAGCAACAATTTTGTCGCCATTGAGTAAAGGGTTACCAAGCAGAATGGCTTGCTTGTTTTTCAATGCTTTACGGGCATTAGCCAATGCTTGCGCATCACCTTTGTAAATGCCGTCGAAACCTTTTTGGGAAAGGCTTAGCAGTTCATCGAGCAGAGGCTGGTATTTGGCTATATCATACCCTTGTTGTTGTTTCATATCAGCAAATGCCAGTTTGATTGCATTTATATTCAGCCACTCCAATTCATTTTGTACCTCGTATACATTTTGCATCTTTTCAAATACTTCGAGGTATTTGTACATTTGTGTGTTTACGTCTTTTTCGGTTGCTATCTGTTGTATGATGTTCTTGAAGTAAGAAGCATCTTTTAGTTTACCAGCCAAAGCGTCTACGACTTGTTTTTCAACAGAAGCATCGGGGGTAATCAACCAGGTATCCAATCCATCCATTTGGCTGCTTAGCATTCCAATTTGATTCGGATATTTTTCTGCCAGTTGATTGGCGATGTCTTTAGGTAATACATTCAATGCCTGAAAATATACACTACCCGTTCTTGAGGCATCGTCAATACCAACTTCTGCTTCAAAACGTACGTATTTACCTTTCACAGGATAGACCAATGTGCCGTTAGCATGGCAGAATACACCGTGCTCATAAGCTTTTCCGGCAATCCGGATAGGTTTGCCATTTGCGTTGATGTTCATTCTTGGTTTATCCCAGCCGGCTACGCCATATTCAAACGGAGTCTGGTCCAACCATACAGAAGAACCGTCGGCTGCAATCAGGCGGGCATTCCCCCATACTGCATGATCATAGCTGCTACCGTCAGGACCACCGGAGGTAACCAGTATCAGCTTATCGCAATTCTTCAAGTCCACAACAAAAGGCTCTGCCTTGTCATTGACTTTAATCCATTTGGATATGACTGGCATTCCTGCTTTTTGTAGTTGCGTACGCAATTCGGATTTGGCTTTTACTGAAGCATCGATCCATGTCTCTGCTTTCTTAGGCTTCGGCCCGGCAAATGCCGAGGCGGAAGCTGATAAGAAACAGAGTGTTATTAACAATATTTTGTTCATAAGGTTGATTCTAAGGTATTATGTTTTTCTACTATTATAATGCAGCCTTAGGATTTGAAAAACGAAGACCGGCATTGTCATGGTAAGTAGCCCATTCTGAGACAATAGCACCTTCGGGACCAGCCATCAGGAAGTGGAAGGTTGTTAAAGCTTTCAACGGAAGTACTTCGCCTACCTTTTGTACAACGAAATTCTTACTCTTGATAGGACCATGAGTAGCTGGGATTGCAGGGGCATTCGGAGTTTCATCTCCTACTTCAGAGAAGTTATAGGCCCATCCTTTTTCAACCATCCAGGATTCGTGTTTAGCAGGATATGTAGTCGCTACATGAGCATGCTCCGGAATCATTTGTCCGGGCAACAGATAGATAGCATGTGCGAAGTATCTTTGTTCTGCGTTGTTAACCCAGAAAATACCACCCATACCTACATTTTCAAAATCTCCTAATCCGAAGTCCGTAACCCACATGTCTTTAGCCATTAATTCGGTGAAAGGAACATCATAGAATGCGAACATGTCTTTCATTGCTTCCATAGCAACTTCTTGCTGGAATTTGCCGTCTTTGTAAAAATCGGCATTTGTGTACTTCTTAGAATAAGTCATTTCTTTTTTATTTTTACAGTTGTTTTGATTACATTCATTTTTACATTGTTCGGAACATTGTCCGTTGTTGCCACAAGCTGATTCTGATGTAGAGGTTTTGCCTGTACATGCTACCATAGAGAGTAAAACAACTCCTAAGGCTACTGAATTTCTAAGTTTTTTCTTCATTTTCATTTATTTATTTGGTTAGTAATTTCTCCTATTTTATTTATTGTGATGAGGGAGTGGCTTATTTTATGGCAATGCCTTCAATCTCAATTAGTAATTCATCTCTGCATACATCTGCACACATATAAGAAATAGGTATGTTCAGTTGATAGCCATTCAGTAGCTTATATGCTTCTTGGTAATGTGACTTGTCTTTCAGGTATACACGCAATAATTTTAAATGTGCGTCTCCTGTTAGTTGGGCTATGTTTTCCATAGTGATGTGAAGTTGCCTTTCGAGACCTACTCCGGTCAGGCTTTCTTCTCCCCGGATTGCGGCTGTGCCGGATATATAAATGAGTTGTCTGTCATCAAACGTCATACTTTTGGCACGTTCAAACTTTGGTGTTGATTTTTGTTGGTGAGCCGTTTCCAGTACTTGTGGGGAATAGGCATGAGCTGCTACCTGTAACTTATTATCAATAGGAGTGGCAAAACATTCCGGACGGGTAAATACAGCAGCATCAATATCTACCAGGATACCTCCTAAATTACTCCCTATACCTGTAGCAGCCGGATAACCCATACTCCAGGTAGCCTGGTTGTAGAAGTTACTACGCACATTATTGAACATCTGGTAATGTTGGTCGGCACCATCAAATCCTGTAATTTGTTCAATGTAGTTCCACTGGCGGATAATGTTTTCAATGGGGAAATTCTCCTTATGTAAAACTTCACTTGCCAACCGGAAAACTTCAACGGATTGTTGTTGGGTATTGAAATTCAACACATCACTATGAAAGCCTCCTGCAAAAAGAAAACGACCATCGGCATTTTCCAATGTAATATAAGGGAAACCTTCATTGGGATGATACGTAATATGATCATTCTCATCTGCCTGATAGCTATGTACTTCCATTGTAAGTCCGCCATCCAAAGCTGGTTGGGATACATAACTTAATACAGGTAACTTTTGAGCATAGCGTTGTTGTATTTTGTCACATAAAATGTTACGACGAGTTACATATTCATTGTTATTTGCCGGTGTACCGAAAAATATTAGTCTGAATATCTGTTCACTTTGAGGCAACTGTGCCAGCAAGGTATCTGCCATTGTTCCGAAATCTGCAATTTCGGTGGTATATATGCTATATTTTATTTTTTCACAATAATTCATGTTGTTCAATGGTGTCTTATTTTGTTATAAGGAATTTACGTATTCTGTTAGTGCCTTTATCTCTTTTTGAGAAACCTTTTTCTCAATACCGTGTTTGTGTACCTTAAATACATCTTCCATCGTGGCTGCACGTCCGTCAAAAAGATAGGGGGCTGTGCGCCAGACTTCACGTAGGGTAGGGGTGTCCCAACCTTTTTCGAACTCAATATCCTCACCGATACGATGCATTTTCAGGTCTGTATAATACGGGCCACTGTGGCACTCTGTACATTTTAGTTTTTCAAATACCTTTCTTCCTTCTTTGGCCAGGTCGGATAGCTCACCATTAACCAGATAGGGACTTGGAACTGGTTGGAGAGATTTCAGATAAGCATCCACACATACGGCATCTTCTTCGGTAATATCAAAGAACTGTATGAATTTAAAACCGGCACGTACTGCCCATTCCGCTGTTTCGCGAATACCTGATATCATGCTTGGAGGAGTGGGATGGCTGAATAAAAGACTTTTGCAGTTTTTAGAGTTACCTACTCCGTCATTCATCAAATCCCAGTTCATCCCATCTGTACGGGCATCTCCCGGATGGCAACCGTTACAACTTTGCCAGTTTTGAAAGCAATGAGAAGCGTCATTAAAATAGCGTTCTCCTTTGTTTTCTGCACTTTCTTCCCGATCCGGATTCAGATTGACCGAGGTTATTTCAGTCGTTTGGGTATCTACAATGTTCAGGATGTCAGCAAAGTAAGTAGGGATATAAAGTTTTCCGTTCTCCATTATCATTTTACGCGGACCATTTCCTTTCAATGGGATACGTTTGCGCAGGCCGTACAGAAATCTCAGGTCATAATCCAACATAGCTTTATCAGGATAACTTAGGAATTTCTTCAGCATGGCTTTGTGGTCAATAACGCTGATTTCATGTGTTCCGGAGTGAGTGATGAAGAGTGACTCGTCATTGCAGGCAATGCTCCAGATACCTGCTGCTCCACGTTCTGGTTCGTCGACTACAATTGCGCCGAGGAATTCTTGTTTTTCCACATCTATAATACTGAAAGCACTGGTATTCATCCATCCTTGTTGCAATTGTGATGTGGGAACGGTAAAGCGCCCTAAATTGTGGGATACATATATATATTTACCGTCCGGTGTGATACAAATACCGCGTAAAGCATTGCTACCATTGGCTAGTTTGATGTCTTTTACTTTGGTAAAATCATCCATTCTGATGACGGAAACACAAGCTGCTACGTAATCAAGATCTGCCCGTTGGGATGGCAGATAATTGGTAACGAACAGATATTTGCCATCCTTGCTGAACTGTGCTGATTTAGGCTCACGCAAGACATTAACCGAACGTACAACCGTACGGCTTATCGGATCAATTTCTGAAACAGTGTTCTGGAATTGATTACATACATATATGTGTTTTTTATCTGGGCCGAAAATAGGAGCACATGCACCGGAACCTGTCAGAATAGTAGCCTCTTTTTGTCCTGATTCCAATGATAGGATTTGTAAATGTCCGGTGGCTGCACTGGTGGTGACATATGCTTTATTGGCATCCAGAAGGATACCGGTTGGCGTTTCTTCAACGGGAATAGAACGAAGTAAAGTTTTACCATCCGGTGAAAAGAAACTGATTCGATTTGTTCCCTTTTCTACAATAAGAATTTCACCTTTGGAATTCAAGGTAATGTCTGTAGGGAAAAACGGAGGAGTTCCTCCCAGAACGAAGGAGGCACAGCCGCAAAAGAATACGGTGGCTAATGTTTTTTTTAATATTTGTTTGGGGGTGTTCATAGTATGTATGTTTTATATTTTTAAGACTGATTATATCCTAATTCTTTGGAGATAGTTTGTGCGGCATCTTTTATACATTCAACGGAATTGCGCACTACATCCTTAGATAAACGATCTTTAGGACCGGATATCCAGATGGCTCCGCATGGATAACTTGTGTAATTAAAAATAGGGGCACCTATACAGAGTACTCCGCTTAATTCTTCTTCATTGTCCATGGCATAACCTAACTTTCGCACTTTCTCCAATTCATCCATGTATGCCTCGGGAGTAGTAATAGTGCGTGCATTATAACGTGTGAACTCCATTTGTGACAAGTAATAGTCACGGACATTGCAGGGGAGGTAAGCCATGATAGCTTTTCCCGGTGCAGAACAATGGAGTTCAAAAGGTTTACCGGGTGATAACACAAAACGGAAAGTATGATGTCCTTGGGCTTGTTCTATGAAAATACCTTTTTGATCTCCTAATACTCCGAAGCAGGCAGTTTCTTTTACCAGATCCCGCAAGTTGCGCAAATGTGGCAGGACTACCTCTAACAGATTATGTTCATTTAATGATTTGAATCCGAGCGATAATAATTTGCGGGATAATTTATAATGCTTTGTATCTTCATTATATATAAGGTATCCTAACCGGACTAAAGTATTTAAAATACGGTAGGCAGTTGTTTGCGAAATATCAAGTTCTGATTTGATCGCTTGTAGTGTTCTTCCTAAGGAATAAAGTGATAGATACTCAAGAACCGCAATCCCTTTTTCAAGGTTTGGAACTTTGTAGTTTTCTTCAGCTTTTTCCATATATTCTTCTACTTTTTCCATATTTGGAACGATGTTTCAAATTTGTTGTCCAAATATAAGGAAACATTCGGATAAGCTTGATAATAAGGGACTGAAAAAAAGTTAAATATGTTATGGAGTATATTCTGTGGAAATTTATCGAAAGCTTTTTCTTTGAGTTCAGGTATAAAAAAGAAGCAAGGAGGAATTTTTCCTACTTGCTTCTACAGTTAACACAACTAAAAATCTGCACTAAATATTATATGGAAATCGACAATTATAGTGTCGGCTTAGGTTATCTGAAATCTTTTAATTCTTCTTGCAGTTTCTGGCGAGTGAAGAAAATACGGCTCTTTACAGTACCGAGCGGGAGGTGTAACTTCTCTGCTATTTCACGGTATTTGAAACCGGAAACATGCATAGAGAACGGAACCTTGTATTCTTTAGGTAATGAATTGACAATACGGTGCATTTCTTTTAAGTCATAAGAGCTTTCTGTACTCTCAAAACCTGATTCCTGCGGGAGACTCAAATGATAAAGGTTGTCTGTCTGATCAACAAATGTCTGGTCACGGACTACTTTACGGTAGTTGTTGATAAAGATATTGCGCATGATGGTATACATCCATCCTTTAAAATTAGTATCTGGCATATATTTATCCTCATTGTCTAATGCTTTTAATGAGGTTTCCTGCAACAAATCATTGGCTTCTTCGCGGTCGGTTGTTAATTTGTATGCGAAACGAAGTAGTTCATCCTGAACTCCTATCAAATCTTTTTTGAAGCTTAAACTTTTCATAAACGTTGCTTTTTAAATTGTGAATATATCGTTGTTTTTTTCGACGTTGCAAGTTTACGGCGTTTTGATGACTAAGACAGGGGTGAATTCGTCTTTCTTTAGCCTGAAAACTATCAATTGATAGTTTTTAGGTGGTATATGATAGTTTTTGGGTGTTCTTTTTTCTCGTCAGAAACCTAAATCCTGCATTTTCTGCCAAATTATTGCAATTAATAGAAAAGAACAATTAATTTTGCACAATCATTTTATCTATAACGAATGACTGACGACTCTTTGTTTTTAATAGATATCGATAAGATTCTTCGGACAAAAGCTCCGAAGCATTATAAGTATATCCCTAAATTTATCGTTTCTTATTTGAAAAAGATTGTCCATCAGGAAGAAATTAATGTTTTTCTACGTGAGTCGAAGGATAAATTAGGAGTAGACTTTCTGGAAGCTTCCCTGGATTTTCTTGATGCTAAAGTAGAAGTAAGAGGAGAAGAGAATTTACCGGAAGATGGTTTATATACATTTGTGTCCAATCATCCGTTGGGAGGACAAGATGGTGTAGCATTGGGTTATGTTCTTGGTAAACACTATAATGGAAAAGTGAAATATCTGGTGAATGATTTGCTGATGAATCTCCGCGGATTGGCTCCTCTTTGTATTCCTATTAATAAGACAGGGAAACAAGCCAAAGATTTTCCGAAGATGGTGGAAGCCGGATTTAAATCAGATGATCAGTTAATCATGTTTCCGGCAGGACTTTGCTCAAGACGCCAGAATGGTGTTATCCGGGATCTGGAGTGGAAGAAGACGTTTATTGTTAAAAGTGTGCAGGCGCAAAGAGATGTAATACCTGTGCATTTTGGCGGACGCAACTCTGATTTCTTTTATAATCTGGCAAATATCTGTAAAACACTGGGGATAAAATTTAATATAGCTATGCTTTATCTGGCAGATGAAATGTTTAAAAACCGGCATAAGACATTTACAGTCACTTTCGGTAAACCAATTCCCTGGCAGACATTTGATAAGTCTAAAACTCCTGCGCAGTGGGCGGAGTATGTTAAGGATATCGTATATAAACTGTGATAAAGAGAAAAAGAACAACTACACTAACGAGGAATATGGAAGAGATTATTGAACCGATAAGCAAAGAACTGCTAAAGGCGGAACTTACGGAGGATAAGCGGTTGCGCATGACGAATAAAAGTAATAATCATATTTATATTACTACTTCACAAGATTCTCCAAATGTAATGAAAGAGATTGGCCGTTTGCGTGAAATTGCTTTTCGTGCAGCAGGAGGAGGTACCGGTTTCTCTATGGATATCGATGAATATGATACAATGGAGAATCCCTATAAACAATTGATTGTATGGAATCCGGAAGCAGAAGAAATTCTGGGTGGGTATCGCTATTTGTTGGGTACGGATGTACGTTTTGATGAGAAAGGTGCTCCGATATTGGCTACTTCCCATATGTTCAACTTCTCAGAACAGTTTGTTAAAGAGTATCTGCCTACAACAATTGAACTGGGACGGTCATTCGTAACGCTTGAATATCAGTCTACCCGTGCCGGAAGCAAAGGTTTGTTTGCTTTGGATAACTTGTGGGATGGATTGGGAGCGTTGACTGTTGTGATGCCAAATGTGAAATACTTTTTTGGTAAAGTAACGATGTATCCCAGTTATCACCGTCAGGGCCGTGATATGATTCTTTACTTCCTGAAAAAACATTTTGGAGATAAGGATGGGTTAATCACTCCGTTGAATCCGTTGAAAATGGAGACTGAGGAGAAAGATTTGGCTACTATATTCTATGAAAAATCATTCAAAGATGATTACAGGATTCTGAATAGTGAGATCCGGAAGTTAGGCTATAATATTCCTCCACTGGTAAATGCCTATATGAGCTTAAGTCCTACAATGCGTATGTTTGGTACAGCTATTAATTATGAATTTGGGGATGTTGAAGAAACCGGTATTCTGATAGCTGTTGACGAAATTCTCGAAGATAAGCGTATGCGTCATATCCAATCATTTATCGAAAGTCACCCGGAAGACTGTAAGTTAACTTCGGGCGTCAATAAGGTATTTACACCGCAGGAAGACTGTTGCCGTTGATTTTGCGATAGAGGTCCAGCGCGAAGACATCGGTCATTCCCGAAATATAATCAAGTACCGCCTGTATTCTTTCATAGAGTACAGGCGCTTTTATATTGTATTGACCCGATACACGATTGATAAGAAGCTGTGAGTAAGCTTTGTTGGGGGAGGTCACGGCATCGATCATGAGTTCCAGCAGGGTACTGATAACCTGAAAACCTGCTAATTCTATATCGAGCACATCCCGGGAACGGTAGATCTTACTAAAAGAGACCTCAGAACAGTGTTTGTAGGCCTGTGCGGGTCGTTTGGATATCTTTTTAATCAGTGGATCGGTGAAGTTGCCGGCAAGAATATCAGCTTCATGTTCCAAAAATATTCTTGTACATTCCTTTATTAATAGTCCTATAACCGAAGAGCGCAGATAGGCAATTTGTTCGTTCGTATCACTGACGATACTGAATGTTCTTTGTATATGTTCCTGTCGTTCTTCAGTGAAATAGGACAGGAGTAGCTCTTTCGTCTCTTCGGTTGTTAGAATTTTCAGTTTATGGGCATCTTCAATGTCCATCATTTGATAACATATGTCATCGGCAGCCTCAACAAGGTAGACTAACGGATGACGGGCATATTTCAGAGGCTGTTCACTAAGCTGAATCAACCCCAATTCAGTAGCAATACGCTGAAATCCTTTTTCTTCGCTAATAAAGAATCCAAACTTGGATTTTTTACCTGCCAGACTTGATGAAAAGGGGTATTTAACGATGGAAGCAAGCGTAGAATAGGTCATGGCAAACCCACCTTTGCGACGTCCTTCAAACTGATGTGTAAGGAGTCGGAAAGCGTTTGCATTTCCTTCAAAATGTGTCAAATCATCCCATTCCACCGGGAGAAGTTGCTCTTTTAGGAACTGCCCTTTACCTTCGGAAAAGAAGGTGGAAATGGCCTTTTCACCGGAATGGCCGAACGGAGGATTACCCAAATCGTGAGCGAGACAAGCAGCAGAAACGATGGAACCGATTTCGGGTAGAAAAGAGTCTTGTAACTCCGGTTGCCGGGAGAGTATTGCCTTTGAAACATCATTACCCAGTGACCGGCCAACACACGAAACCTCCAGACTATGAGTGAGCCGATTGTGCACAAAGATGCTACCCGGTAGTGGAAATACCTGTGTTTTATTCTGCAAACGTCGGAAGGGAGCTGAGAAGATGAGCCGATCATAATCTCTTTGAAATTCTGAACGGTTTTCTTGTCTTTCTTCATGAAACTCTTCCATCCCAAAGCGTTTTGCTGAGATTAATTTCCTCCAATCCATCATGAGTCTTTACGATTTAGCTATTTACAATTTACGATTTGAGAGTACATAGTTCCCCTATTCGCACATTATTTAACTGCAAATGTACGGAAATTCGATACAATTTGTGTATTTTCGCCCGTTAAATAGTAAACAGACAGAATATGAACGTACAAGTTATCAATAAATCAAAGCATCCGCTTCCGGCATATGCCACTGAACTTTCTGCCGGACTGGATATTCGTGCTAACCTTTCGGACTCAATGACTCTGGCCCCTATGCAACGTTGTCTGGTTCCTACCGGATTGTATATCGCACTCCCTCCGGGGGTTGAGGCACAGGTTCGTCCGCGTAGTGGTCTGGCTTTGAAGAAAGGGATTACTGTTTTAAATTCTCCGGGAACGATTGATGCCGACTATCGAGGAGAGATCTGTGTTATTTTAATTAATCTTTCGACCGAACCATTTGTTATTGAAGATGGAGAACGGATTGCACAGATGGTGATAGCCCGTCATGAACAAGCCGCTTGGCAGGAAGTGGAGGTACTGAATGAGACGGAACGTGGTGCTGGTGGTTTCGGGCATACGGGAAGGGGATAGATTACGAACTACAAATTACGAATTACGGATGAAAATAAAATTATTACTCCTTGGGGTGTTGATACTGATACTTGCTTCTTGCGGTTCTTCACAACGAGTAGGAAAGACGGGTGCTGCTAAATCTGCCCAACAGTTAGTTACCCTTTCGGACGAGCAGCAGCGTAAGTATGATTACTTCTTCCTTGAAGCAACGCGGTTGAAGGGGAAAAAGGAGTATGATGCTGCATTCGACCTGTTGAAACACTGTCTGACCATTAACCCGCAGGCAGCTTCGGCTCTTTATGAGATTTCGCAGTATTATATGTTTTTGAAGCAAGTGCCGCAAGGCCAGGCCGCTTTGGAGGAGGCAGTGGAAAGTGCGCCGGATAATTATTGGTATAGCCAGGCCCTTGCTAGCCTTTATCAACAACAGAATGAGAAGGAGAAAGCGATAGGATTGCTTGAGACGATGGCTACCCGTTTCCCGGGAAAAAGAGAATCGTTGTTTGCTCTGCTTGATTTGTATAATCAGCAAGAAGATTATGGGAAAGTGATTGGGACGTTGGATCGTCTGGAAGAGATAATGGGGAAGAATGAGCAACTCACGATGGAGAAATTCCGTATTTATCTGCAGATGAAAGATGACAAAAGCGCTTTTCGGGAGATTGAAAACCTGGTGAAGGAATATCCTATGGATATGCGTTATCAAGTGATCTTGGGAGATGTGTATATGCAGAATGGTAAAAAGCAGGAAGCCTATGATATTTATCAGAAGGTACTTGCTACGGAGCCGGATAATGTGATGGCTCATTTCTCTTTGGCTTCCTATTACGAACAAACCGGGCAACAGGATTTATATAAACAGCAACTGGACTCTTTGCTGATGAACAAAAAGGTACCTGCAGATACGAAATTGAATGTAATGCGCCAGGTGATTGCCCAAAATGAGCAGGCTACAGCAGACAGTACGAAAGTGATTTCACTTTTCGACCGTATCCTGCAGCAAGATTCGGATGATGATCAGATACCGATGCTCTATTCACAATACCTTTGGGCAAAAAACATGAAGGAAGCTTCGGTTCCGGTATTGGAGCGTGTGGTCCAGATTGATCCTGCCAATAAAGCTGCCCGTTTGATGTTGCTTGAAGTAGCTGTGCAGAAGAATGATTTTGAACAGGTCATTAAAATCTGTGAGCCTGGTGTAGAGGCTACCCCCGAAGCACTTGAGTTCTATTTCTATCTCGCTATTGGCTATAGCCAGGCGGAGCGTAATGATGAGGTACTTGCTATTTGTCAGAAAGCTTTGGCAAATGCTACAAATGATAGTAAGAAAGAAGTCTTATCTGATTTCTATTCTATCATGGGCGATGTTTATCATAAAAAAGCGATGATGACGGAGGCATACAGTGCTTACGATTCTGCATTGGTTTACAACCCTTCTAATATTGGTGCCTTGAACAACTATGCCTATTATTTGTCTGTAGAACGTCGGGAACTTGATAAGGCTGAGGAAATGAGTTATAAGACGGTGAAAGCCGATCCCGGCAACGCCACTTATCTCGATACATATGCCTGGATACTTTTTGAGAAAGGGAACTATGCTGAGGCTCGTATCTACATTGATGATGCCATGAAAAGTGATGGAGAGAAAAGTGATGTGATAGTAGAACATTGCGGAGATATCTATTATATGACCGGTGATGTGGATGGCGCATTGAAATATTGGCAAGAGGCCCTTGATATGGGGAGTGAATCGAAAACGCTGAAAGAGAAAATTAAGAAGAAGAAATACATTGCAGAATGAGAAACGTATTCTATTTATTGTTGCTGGTAGTAATGCTTGCAGGCTGTAAAAGCACAAAGAATATAACTTCAAGCGTGCCTGTTGCCGAGCCTTGTTACCTATCATCCAAACTGCAGTTGACTATCCCCTCCGGTTCTGATGGGAGTATAACGACGGGAGGAACAATGAAAATGAAAGGAGGCGAACGTGTGCAGCTTTCCATTCTGATGCCTATTCTTCGTACGGAAATAGCCCGGTTGGAGATAACTCCCGACGAAGTATTACTTATCGATCGGATGAATAAGCGCTACGTCAGGGCTTCCCGGAAAGAGTTGGATGATATTTTGCCAAAAGATGCCCGGTTCTCTAAATTGGAGAAGTTACTTCTGAGCGCTTCGCGTCCGGAAGGGAAAGCCGAGTTAAGTGGTAAGGAATTGGGCATACCTTCATTGGAAAGAGCAAAAGTGAGATTATATGATTTCTCGTCCAAAGAATTTGCAATGACACCTACCGAGATCTCGGACAGATACACCCAGGTACCACTTGAAGAACTATTAAATATGCTGACTAAGTTATGATGAAACGTATCTTTGTAGGATTAACATGTATTCTTTTTCTGGTTATTCCGCTTTCTGCTCAAAGTAGCAGATTGATTAAAGAACTGGAAAGTAAACGCGGCGAATTGCAAAAGCAGATTGCCGATACCGAATCATTGTTGAAGAATACAAAGAAAGATGTAGGAAGCCAGCTTAATAGTCTTGCTTCATTAACGGGGCAGATTGAAGAACGCAAGCGATATATCCTTGCCATAAATAATGACGTGGAGGCTCTTGAACGCGAATTGTCTGTCCTTGAGAGACAGCTTCGTACACTTCAGCGTGACTTACAGGACAAGAAAAAGAAATATGAATCTTCCGTCCAATACCTCTATCGTAATAAATCGATAGAAGAAAAGCTGATGTTTATTTTTTCGGCCAAGAGCTTAGGGCAGACATACCGCCGTCTCCGCTATGTGCGTGAGTATGCTACCTATCAACGGCTTCAGGGTGAAGAGATTCTGAAAAAACAGGAACAGATCAAGAAGAAAAGAGCGGAGCTTCTACAGGTAAAGACTGCCAAAGAAAATCTGCTGAAAGAACGCGAAGACGAGAAGCAGAAACTTGAAGATCAGGAAAAGCAGAAGCGTGAAATGGTGGCCAATCTGCAAAAGAAGCAGAAAGGGCTACAAAGCGAAATAAATAAAAAGAGACGTGAAGCCAATCAACTCAATGCCCGGATTGATAAGTTGATAGCCGAAGAAATAGAACGTGCCCGTAAGCGTGCAGCCGAAGAAGCGCGTCGCGAAGCGGCAGCCCGTAAAAAGTCAGAAGCCAAGGAAGGTAAATCAACATCGGCTTCTCCCGGAACGGAGACAAAGAAAAAAGCGGAACCTCTGGAAGCTTACAGTATGAGTAAAGCGGACCGTGAGTTATCCGGTAACTTTGTCAGTAATCGTGGTAAGCTTCCTATGCCGATTTCGGGCCCTTATATTATTACCAGTCATTATGGACAATATGCAGTTGAGGGGTTACGCAATGTTAAACTTGATAATAAGGGTATTGATATTCAAGGAAAGCCCGGTGCCCAGGCTCGTGCTATTTTTGATGGTAAAGTTGCGGCTGTTTTCCAACTCAATGGGTTGTTCAATGTATTAATTCGCCATGGCAATTATATCTCTGTATATTGTAATCTCTCTTCCGCATCTGTTAAGTCGGGAGATACGGTTAGTACGAAGCAGGCTATCGGGCAGGTATTTTCTGATGCCTCCGACAATGGGCGCACTGTATTGCACTTCCAGTTGCGTAAAGAGAAAGACAAATTAAACCCCGAACCCTGGCTGAACAGGTGATGCTAACTGTTGACAATTCCTCCCTTAGTAATGTAAACCTCCCTTCCCCGGTGAGAAGCATTGTTTTACATGTACATGTAAAGCTGCACGACATGCACATGTCGTACTGCTCCACATGTGCATGTCGTACTGTTAAACATGTACATGTAAAACAACGCTCCCTTACGAGTCTCCCCTTGTTACTCTACGACCTTACCGGGTTATGTCTCCCTTGCTACTCCTTTTAGCGTCTTTCTTCTGGCTTCCTTGTTTCAAGAGGAAGTCGTATCTGTGTTTCCAGTAGTCGGCGAACTCTCTATAAACGCGTTTCGCCGGTTAGTCTCGATAACGAGATAACCGGCGAAATATATAAATTTCTGTTCCTATATAAGGAGCTCTAAGAGGGCTTTCTATTTATAAACTTCAAATTCGTAAATGCGGGTGTCTTTCCCTTCATCGTCTTGTGTCGGATTAGTTACCATTAAGCGGATGTAACGTACTTTGGCAGGTTCTGACAGTTGTCGTGAAACAACATTGCGTTTGTTATTGTTGAGCCTGTCCAGTGTTTTCCACTCTTCATTCAGATTATTCTTTCCTTGCAGGAAACACCCTTTCGTAACATATGTGTGACTCTCTTCACCTGCATTCACAAGTTTCCAGCCACTGATGTCTTGTGCCTCTCCTAAATCAAAATCCACATAGTTCGGAGTCATACCCGTATCACACCATTTGGTATCCTTATTTCCATCAATCATACATTCCGGTTTTTCACGGTTGTTCACATAGCCTGAATAAGATATGATCTTCGCAGCTTTCAGCAAGTTTTCTTTCGGACTTTCCTGTGTAGATAATTTCTTGCCGGCTTCTTCTCTGATGGCTGTAAGGAATAGTTGTGATGCAGTGTTCACAGCAGGTTGTTCTTCTTTGGCCAGTGTGGCGGCAAAAAGCACAATCTTGTCATTCTTTGGCAGGATAAAGCTTACAGCGCCTTTGGGAATATCGATACCGAATTTAAACATATACGTAAACTCGTATGGCTGATCTTCACCCGGAGCGTGACGGTGTGTACCTACATAAGCTATCTCGGCGTCTTTTAGATACCCTTTGGTATGATTGGTGTGTCCCCATTGTCCGATGAAACCGGTGTAAGAAGGAACGGTGATTTCCGCTTTGTTTTTCCCGCAGCAGAATGTAACTGTATAATCATCATCCGTTGCAGCAGCCAGGAAGTATAAATGAGTATATTTATGTCCGTCGGGCAGATAGATTGTGTCTCCTTTGCAGGTCATGCCGTTAAATGTCTCTTTCTCTCCCAGGCGGAACGGAATTTGATCTGCGAATATAGAATCCGGCAGTAATTCAGCAGCGTATGAGTATCCGGACTCAAAATTCGCTTCTCCGCGGAATTCATTAAATGAGGCGCATTTGCGGTCATAATTTAGTGGCAGGTTCACATATTCCGGTTCAGATGCAGGTTGTGCAGCACTTTTCAAACGCACTTTGAATGTCTTGACAGAATAGGGCTTAATAGTGATTTGCAGTTTGTTTCCATTGAAGTTGGCAGCACCAATTGTTTTTTCTGTGCCGTCAGCTTCATTCGCATTGAGTATATCACCTGCGAATGACAAAGTTGCCTGCTGTGACTTTTCACCTCCGGTTTCATACACGCGCACTACGTACTCGTCTGAACTTTCTGCTTTCTTGAGTGCTTTGATAATTACGTTGCGGTTGTCTGAGGTTGCAAAAGAGAACTCTTTGCCTAATGTACCTTTGTGTTTTGTGGTCTGGAATGCTTTCAGGCGTTGGTTCATAAGTTCTGCCTTCTCTACGGTAGATGCATGATCCAGCTTACCGGAATGCCCTACAAGGCTATACGTGAAGTTGTGATGTCCGTAGTCTTGTTTGTCCTGATAAGCATAGTTCCGGGTTGTTTCCGGAGTATGGAGCAGCGTTAAACGGAGCGTATGGTTGTTGGGCTTATCCCAGCCATATTTGCTGTCATTCAATATCGATACACCATAACTGTTGTCCTGGTTGTCAGGTCGGCCCAGTATTGTGCATATACCTCGTAAGCGATATCGGTGTTATTCCCACGTTTAACGCTTCCGATTCCTAAGTCATAAGTTACTTCCGTATTCTCTATATTCAAAGGGAATTCGGCTTTTAGCAAGGCATTGGTTGATTGCCAGTCTATTTCATTGTAGAAATCGATCCGATCGGCACGACTTCCTTCATAGAGCCGGATGTATTGCTTAAACACCGATTCTCCGTGTGTCTTTTCAATGCAGATTGCTTTACGTAGCTCTCCGTTTTCTACCAATGATATTTTCACATTATCCGTGATAGAGATTGGTTCCCGGTCTATTGTCTCTTTCAACACCTCCCAGGCCGGCCAGTGGTATGATTTATTTTGGGTGAAGAGAGCCAGTCGGATGGCTTTACCCTGTTTTACCAACTCTTTGTTTTGCGTCTTGTCGAGAAGCGAGGTGATATCCCCTTTTTCATCCAATGTGATTTTATAAATGGAATTCTCGAGTGTGTTACTTGTTGTTGCAGCAAAGCGATTTGCCGTGCCGGAAGTACGTACATCATACACAGCGTAGCCGGTAGCCGGTACTGTTGCTTCTATCAACAGGTGTGCTTTTCCGTTTGTGTAGGATAGTAACTGTGATGCCACCTTTTTACCGTTGTTGTCATATACTGTGACACCTTTGGGGGCTGCGGGCACTTCCAGTTCTACTTCTGCTATGTCCTGTACCGGGAATCCTAATGCATTATAGAGTATTACCGGAATGCCCTTTACCTGTGTATCCATGTCTCCGGCTATTGAACGAATGGAAGAGGCCAGTACGCCGGAAAATTGTTTGAGTGAGATTAACTCGTCATTCCACGAAAACTCGTAGGCATGTGGAATACTTGTTCCGGTGAGGTCGTCATGGAACTGATGATAGATGAAACGTTTCCAGGCATCTGTTAGAGTTGTTCCGGGATATGCAGCTTTGTTGAGCCATTCGGCGGCTACGGCTGCTCTTTCAGCTGCATCTCCCAAAAGCTCATTCTGCCGGTTGTACAGTTTCATGGCTGCTTGTGAAGTATAGCATCCTGTTCCATGTACGTCCATCAGTAACTCTCCGTTGAATACAGGCAATTCCGGATGATCCTTATAAGGCTGGAAGTCTTTAAACATCTGGTCGCTTGTAGCACTGATGATTTCGAGTGGCCCGTTTCCTTTTATTCCCTTTTCAACAGAACGTACGGAACCCAACGTGGGTGATCCGCCAATATCTCCTGTACCGTAATAGCGGTATACCATATTGAGCGGGGTACGTGTGGTCAGTCCCAACAGCTCCTTGTTTTCCGATAAATCCTCATCGTTCCATCTTTTGCCATAATCGTATCCGTGTGCCAGCATGACGGAAGAACCATCGATTCCCTGCCATAACCCGATGGTAAAGGGATGTTTGCTTTTTCCGTAGAAAGGTTTGTTACGCCAGTCCAGCTTTTGTGATGAGAACCCGATGAGTCCGCAATGAGCTGCAATGGTAGGTAGTGTCCATCCGAAGCCAAAACAGTCCGGTAAGAAGATATCTGTACTTTCCACTCCAAATTCCTTACGGTAATATTCCTGTCCCAGCATGATGTTACGAATCGCAGATTCGGTTGAAGGCACCAAAGCATCGCTGGCTTCCCAACTGGCACCACTCACGTGCCAGCGTCCTTCCCGGATATATTTCTTCATTTCTTCGTATTGAGCCGAATAATATTCTTTCATCCATGCATACTTGACTCCCCCTTCAAAGTTGAAGATATAGTCAGGATATTGCTTCAGCAGAAGTAAGTTCTGGCTGATAGTATTCCACACATACTGTTTAATGGTCGTTTGGACATCCCAGTTCCATTGGGTGTCCAGGTGTGCATCTGCAACCATGTAGGCTTTAGGCTTTTTCTCCGGTTGTGTATTTTGGCTATAGGAGCCACTGCATAGTAGTAAGGTTGATGCCAGTGCAATGATGTGTTTCTTCATTTCTGTCTGTTTTATGATTTATATATTCTTGTTATTCGTTAATCTCCGAATAGAGCTCAATTGTGTGAGAGTTTTTCGGCAAGTTCTTGAAATGCTTTTGGGGGTGTCCGACCAGTCTTTTCCAGAATCGATGCATTAGTGAAAAATTGTGTAAGTCTTGTGACGGAATTCATGTTTTTCTTTATAGGTTTCGTTATACAAATATGTGAGAAAACGAACACAAATGTATGAAATAAATCATTCAATAAATCGCAGATATTGCCCAATGGCAGATCTTGTTACTTTTTTGGCAGAATTGGATACTTTTTTGCTACATATTTACTATCTAAGCGTTTTTGTATTTGTTCGAAAAGACTTTTCTTTGTGATATTCTAAAAAAGATGTATTACTATGGAAAATCATAGTCGTTACTTATCCTGAATAACTAACTAACTTTAATTACAGATTATGGCACTAAAACACTCGATGAAACTGATTGGTACCTGTACGGTTACAACTGCTTTACTTCTGGCTTCTCCTGCTTCTGCATTTGTATCCGGAGACAAATTGTCTGAACATGTCTGTGCAACAGACGCTATTCAGAAAGACAATCGTCCAAAACCGGCAGAACGTCTTTTCCGTTCTCAGGCGGTAGAAAATGAAATCATCCGTTTACAGAAACTTCTGAAAAATGCCCGGCTTGCCTGGATGTTTACCAACTGCTTTCCGAATACACTCGATACTACTGTACATTTTCGTGAAGGCGAAGATGGTAAACCCGACACTTTTGTTTATACAGGTGATATTCATGCCATGTGGTTGCGCGATTCCGGTGCACAAGTATGGCCTTACGTACAACTTGCCAACTCCGATCCGGAACTGAAACGTATGCTTGCCGGTGTCATCAATCGCCAGTTCAAGTGTATTATGATGGATCCTTATGCCAATGCTTTTAATGATGGTCCCGTAGGTGGACACTGGATGAGTGACCTTACAGATATGAAACCTGAATTACACGAACGTAAATGGGAAATAGACTCGTTGTGTTATCCTCTACGTTTGGCTTATCACTACTGGCAGGTAACGGGTGATGCCAGTATTTTCGATGAAGAGTGGATACAGGCTATCACAAACATCCTGCGCACTTTCAAAGAACAGCAACGTAAGGATGGAGTTGGTCCTTACAAGTTTGAACGTAAAACGAACCGTGCATTAGATACGATGACCAATAACGGGCTGGGAAATCCGGTGAAGCCTGTAGGGCTGATTGCTTCTGCCTTCCGTCCCTCTGATGATGCTACCACACTGCAATTCCTTGTACCTTCCAATTTTTTCGCTGTATCTTCGCTTCGTAAAGCAGCCGAGATATTGCAAACGGTCAATAAGAAACCGGAATTGGCAAAAGAATGCAAAGATCTTGCCAATGAAGTGGAAGCGGCTTTAAAGAAGTATGCAGTCTATAAGCACCCTAAATATGGTAAGATATATGCTTTTGAAGTAGATGGATTTGGTAATCATCTGTTGATGGACGATGCCAATGTGCCCAGCCTGATAGCTATGCCTTATCTGGGAGATGTCAATGTAAATGATCCCATTTATCAAAATACCCGTCGTTTTGTGTGGAGTGAGGATAATCCTTATTTCTTTAAAGGTAAGGCAGGCGAGGGTATAGGTGGTCCTCATATTGGTTACGATATGATATGGCCGATGAGCATTATGATGAAAGCTTTCACAAGTAAGAATGATTCGGAAATAAAGAATTGTATCAAGATGTTGATGGAAACTGATGCGGGCACAGGTTTTATGCACGAATCATTTCATAAGGATGATCCGAAGAACTTTACCCGCGCCTGGTTTGCCTGGCAGAATACTCTTTTTGGGGAATTGATTCTTAAACTTGTGAATGAGGGGAAAACAGACCTATTAAACAGTATAGAATAATTGAGGGAGAATGATGAAGAAAATTTCAGTATGGACACTTTGTGCCCTTTTGTTGGCAGGTTGTGCCACTAATGAGAAAATAACCGGATCCGGTTTATTGCAGAGCAATTTCCAAACCGAAGTGGATGGTAAAAAGACTGATTTGTATGTACTTCGCAATGCTAACAACATGGAAGTATGTGTGACGAATTTCGGCGGACGTATTGTGTCTGTTATGGTACCCGATAAAGAGGGAATTATGCGGGATGTAGTCCTTGGGTTTGATTCGATACAGGATTATATTATGATACCTTCGGACTTCGGAGCTTCTATCGGGCGTTATGCCAATCGTATCAATCAGGGACGATTTATGTTGGATAGTGTGGAATATATTCTGCCTCGCAACAACTACGGACATTGCTTGCATGGTGGTCCAAAGGGATTCCAGTACCAAGTATATGATGCCCGGCAGATTGGTCCGCAGGAGCTTGAGCTGACCTATCTTGCCAAAGATGGTGAAGAAGGGTTTCCCGGTAATATTACCTGCAAGGTGTTGATGACATTGACGGATGATAATGCTATTGATATTCGTTACGAGGCAGAGACGGATAAACCTACTATTGTTAATATGACCAACCATTCTTATTTCAACCTGGATGGAGATGCTGGTAGCAATGCGGAACATTTGCTTACAATTAATGCCGATTACTATACCCCGGTGGATAGTACTTTTATGACCTCCGGTGAGATTGTTCCGGTAGAAGATACTCCAATGGATTTTCGTTCGCCGGTTGCCGTAGGGACCCGGATCAACAACTTTGATTTTGTGCAGTTAAAGAATGGAAACGGTTATGATCATAACTGGGTATTGAATACAAAAGGGGATATTACCCGCAAGTGTGCTATCCTTCAATCTCCAAAGACGGGTATCATCCTGGATGTTTATACCAACGAGCCCGGTATACAGGTTTATGCTGGTAACTTCCTGGATGGGACAGTGAGAGGTAAGAAAGGGATTGTATACAATCAGCGTGCTTCTGTTTGTCTTGAAACACAGAAGTATCCGGATACTCCGAATAAACCCGAATGGCCTTCGGCAGTACTACGTCCCGGCGAGAAATACCATAGTCATTGTATCTTTAAATTCTCAGTAGATAAATAGCGATCAGGTAACCTCACTCTTCAGCCATTTACCCATAAAGCGGTCGTAAACGATGTAGCCTTTTGAGGTCTTATACAACAATTCTTTGTTGAGTAACGATTTCAAGGCTACATTTACGCTACTGGGTACTTTCAGGTTGTATTTCTTAATAAATTCGCTAAAAGTATGTCGGTCTATCATTTTTCCTTAAAATTAAAAAATGAAAAACACCTCAAGTAAATATCACTTGCATATATAAAGAGTATATCTTTATCCAAATCTAACTGATGTTTAAAGACTTAATCCATCCAGCAATTCCAAATATAGCCCTATTGCCTCTTCCATCTCCTTTAGCATCACATATTCGTCTGCTGTATGTGAACGGGATGAACGTCCCGGCCCTATTTTAACTGATGGGAACGGCATCAGTGCCTGATCTGAAAGAGTAGGGGAACCAAAAGGTGAACGCCCCAATTTGATGGCCTTTTGAACAAAAGGATGATTCTCTTCGATGCGTGAGGAGTTCAGACGGAAGGAACGTGCCTCAGCCTTACAACTAATATGCTTTTGTATTTCGGCAAACAGTTCTTCGTTAGAGTATAACTCATTGCTTCGCACATCTACTACAAATGTACAGCGGTCCGGAACCACATTGTGTTGTGTGCCGGCATTGATTACCGTAACACTCATCTTGACCGGACCTAATAAAGGTGATTCTTTTTTGAAACGGTAGTCGCGAAACCAGGCAATGTCATCCAGTACTTTGTAAATAGCATTGTCACCTTCGTTGCGGGCAGCATGTCCCGCTTTTCCAGTGGCAGTGACATCCAGTACCATAAGACCTTTTTCGGCGATGGCGGGTTGCATTTCGGTGGGTTCGCCCACAATAGCAAATGAAATGGGGGGAAGGCCTTTCAATACACTCTCGATACCATCCTTGCCAGATACCTCTTCTTCGCAGGAAGCAAGGTAAATAAGGTTGTATGATTGCTCCGTTCTACATAGTTGCAGGAACACCTGTAATAACGTTACTACACTGGCACCGGCATCATTGCTACCTAACCCATAGAGTTTTCCGTTTTCTTCTCGTGGAGTGAAAGGGGCTTTACGCCAGCCGTTTACGGGTTTTACTGTGTCAATGTGCGAGTTGAGTAGAATAGTGGGTTTCTTCAAATCAAACATCGGGCTAAGACACCAAATGTTGTTGCCTTTACGTCCGGTAGTCATGCCTTCTGCTTCAATGTAATTTTGCAGATAGTCAGCAGCCTGAGTTTCTTCACGGCTGATTGAGGGGATGGCTATAAGCGATTTAAGCAGGCTTACGGCCTCCGTTGTCAGATAAGATACGTCATATTTCATGGTGCAAACTTACTGATAATTATTGAAAAAGGCGATAGTTTCAAATAAAACTAATATCTTTGCCCTATATTTACTAACAACAAATAGATATGATTGAACATCATTTATCTGTCTTGGTCCATCGTCAGGCTCAAAAGTATGGTGATAAGACAGCTCTTCGATATCGTGATTACCAGACTGCACAATGGATTCCTATCTCCTGGAATCAGTTTTCAGAAACCGTAAAACAAGCTGCAAGTTCTCTTGTTGCACTTAGTGTAGAGGAAGAAGAAAATATCGGTATTTTTTCGCAAAACAAGCCGGAATGTCTTTTTGTAGATTTTGCAGCATTTGCTAATCGTGCAGTGACGGTTCCGCTTTACGCTACCAGTTCTCCGGCACAGGCGCAATACATTATTAATGATGCACAGATACGTTTCTTGTTTGTGGGCGAACAGTTTCAGTATGATGCTGCCTTTAGCATATTTGGCTTCTGTCCGTCGTTACAGCAGATTATTATTTTCGACCGTGATGTGGTGAAAGATCCCCGTGATGTGTCGTCTATTTATTTTGATGAGTTTCTGGAAATGGGTGAAGGGCTACCCCACAATGAGGTGGTGGAAGAGCGAACTTCACGTGCTTCAGAAGATGACTTGGCTAATATCCTTTATACTTCCGGTACAACGGGTGAGCCGAAAGGTGTAATGCTGCATCACTCTTGTTTCCTTGAAGCGTTCCGTATCCATGATATTCGCCTGGTGGATATGACGGACGAAGACGTCTCTATGAATTTCCTGCCGTTGACTCATGTGTTTGAGAAAGCATGGAGCTATCTTTGCATCTATAAGGGGGTGCAGATTTGCGTTAACCTTCGTCCTGCCGATATTCAGATGACAATCAAGGAAATTCGTCCCACACTAATGTGTAGCGTTCCTCGTTTTTGGGAGAAGGTGTATGCGGGTGTACAGGAAAAGATTGCCGAGACGACCGGTATCAAGAAAACATTGATGATGGATGCTATCCGTGTTGGCAGAATACACAATATTGACTATATACGTCAGGGAAAGACTCCGCCGTTAATGCTTCATTTGAAATATAAGTTTTACGAGAAAACAATTTATTCATTGCTGAAGAAAACAATTGGTATTGAAAATGGTAATTTCTTTCCGACTGCCGGTGCGGCGGTACCCGATGAAATTTGTGAGTTCGTTCATTCTGTGGGTATTGATATGCTGGTAGGTTATGGATTGACAGAATCTACGGCTACCGTCTCTTGTACTTCCAAGACTGGTTATGATATTGGTTCGGTAGGCCAGGTGATGCCGGATGTAGAAGTGAAGATAGGAGAAGATAATGAGATTCTGCTGCGTGGAAAGACTATCACTAAAGGATATTATAAGAAGGCGGAAGCTACCGCAGCTACCATTGATGCTGATGGATGGTTTCATACGGGTGATGCCGGATACTTTAAGAACGGGCAGTTATACCTGACGGAGCGTATCAAAGATTTGTTCAAGACATCCAATGGTAAGTACATTGCTCCGCAAGCTCTTGAAACAAAGTTAGTCATTGACCGATATATCGATCAGATTGCTATTATTGCCGATCAGCGTAAGTTTGTATCTGCATTGATTGTTCCGGTATATGGCTTTGTGAAAGATTACGCCAAAGAGAAAGGTATTGAATATAAGGATATGGAAGAATTGTTGCAGCATCCCAAGATTGTAGGATTGTTCCGTGCCCGCATTGATACCTTGCAGCAACAATTTGCTAATTATGAACAGATAAAACGCTTTACACTCTTGCCTGAACCGTTCAGTATGGAAAAGGGTGAGTTGACAAATACATTGAAACTAAAACGTCCGGTGGTAGCCAAAAACTACAAAGAGATGATAGATAAGATGTACGAGGAGTAATTAGCAATCATAAAAAGAGAATCCCACTATCAGATTAAAATCCGGTAGTGGGATTTTTATTTTATCTATGGAACGATTTGGATGTTATGAAGAATGAATTCTTTACCGCTTTTGTCATCGTATTCAAAACTTATAATATGACTTTCACTCTTATCTGAGTCCAAGATAATTTCCGGATACATATAATTTCCCCAGCCATCTTTAAAGAATGTACTGAGCTTTTGCCGTTTACCATTATCAAGAGTAACATATACATTTGCCGCTTTTTGAGAATTGATTGTTTTCTCAAACATAATTGTGATTATGGAGGCTTTGACTGTAAATTCCAGTGGTTTACCTTTATGAGTAGTGCTCCATCCTCTTGAAGTCAGTTCCCAATCCGGGTTGTCGATATGAGTGAACGGATATATGCAGGCTTGTTCATATCTATTCTGGGTAAGTGGAACCGGTAGAGTTTTCTCGTTGAATATCTCCTCTAAAAAATGAGTGACTAAATTACTGATAATTTGATGTCCTCTGTCATTTGGGTGTACTTCATCTGAAGAAATTTCGCTCCATACCATATTACCATTCTGTATTTCAGGATATAAAGCATCACGATAGCTGATATACGGAATGTGATAATGATTACAGACCTCTAAGTGATATTTCTGCCATGAGTTTCCTTGCATATCCATCAGTCCTAATGCAAGTATGGCAGGTTTGTTTTCTGATTTCAGAATCTTACGTATAAGTCCTTCATAGCTGGCTTTTGTTCTTGACTCGCCTTGATCGTTGACACTAAATTCTATAATAACAATGTCGGGTTTGTATGAAAGTAAATCCCCGTCGACTCTGTGTACACCGAAAAGTGAGTTAGTAGCTCCTATTCCTGCATTTACAAAATGTATTTCAGTTTGAGGAAACTTCTTACGAAACCATTGAACAACCAAAGGAGCATAGGCTGTTTGCTGAAAATCGGATGCGTTTGCTCCTGCAGTTATCGATCCGCCTATTACTCCAACAGTTAACTTCTTGTTTACTTCAGCTCTTTTGAATATCTCTTGTATCGGTGCGGTAGTATAAGTATTTTTTATACTTCTTTGATACCACTCATCTCGCATGATGGCCGTATTTTGAGCAGTTACGGTGGCTGAGGATAGGTAGAAGCAAAATACCATCAATAGATTGTGGAAGTAAAGTGTACGTGCTTTATTGAAATTCATATTAATTACCTTTGAGATTGTTTACGATTTCTGTGACTGACATTCGGGCATAACAAATGATCTCGTCGCTGGCACCGTAGTAAAGGTGTATGGTATCTCTCTCCAAATAATGTCCGTTTGAGAAAATGACTTCGCCGAAGAAACCTGTTTTCTCGTAAGGCTCTAATGGTTCCATGATTGGATGAATAGAACGTGAAAGAACAACAGAAGGATCGTTTAGATCGAGCAGCATGGCACCAAGACAGTATCTGTTATCATAGGTTGCTCCGTGGTAGATAACCAACCATCCTTCAGGAGTCTTTATAGGGGATGCACCGGCACCAATTCTTGCTTCGTCCCACATACCCGGGCGGGTTAATGCAATACATTTATGCTGCCCCCAATGAACCAAGTCGGGAGATTGCGCTATCCAAATATAATTTCCTCCTAATTCATGGCAACTGGGACGATGCAAGGCATAATGTGTGCCATTGATTTTTTCTTCAAAAAAAGCACAATCTTTATTATGAGGAGGGAATATCAGACCTTTACGATCGAAATGTTGCCAGTCTGTGGTTTGCATTAAACCGATACCGACGGCTACCGGGGATATGGCAGAATAGGTTAGATTGAACTTACCATCGATATATGATACACGGCAATCTTCGATTCCAAAACTCTCCAGTTGGCCTTCACCAAAAATGGGAGGGTAGTTTATATCTTCATAGAAATGAATATTGTCATCGCTGAATAATAATCGTTGGTAAGACAATGTGGTGAGATAATCCTGGCCCTTATAACGTATTACGCGCGGGTCTTTAGCATCAAGGTCCGGATCACTTTTTCTGAAAGTTATTTTTTCAAATTGTCCGTTGGAGTTTCTGATGATAATGGATATTTCTCCGTCTGTTTGAATTGGCCTTTCGGCAACACGTAGTAACAAGCAGGTTTTGTTATTAAATCTAAATACTCCCGGGTTGAAAATACAAGCTATTTCCATACCCGGTATCATAGGGGCTAAATCCTGTGGTTTAATCAGTGGATTCAGTTCTGAGCGATAAGCTAAATCTGTCTTTCTCATTTCTTAGTATGTTTTTTATGATAAAATTAAAAATCAAAACAAAGAAACGCCGCTTATCGGAAAACCCGGTATCGTAGGATTACAAAAGAGTATGATGCTTATTCATTCATAGCTTTTGAACCATGTTTTTTTCTATATTCTCCAGGAGTAAGATTAAATTGCTTGCTGAATTCGTGATAAAAGTACGCTTTATTATTAAAACCACAATCAAACATTATTTCCTGTATTGTCTTGTTGGTCATTTTCAATAATTTCTCTACTTGATTCATTCTTATTTTTCGGATGAATTCAGTGGGGGTTTCTTCTTTTATTTCTTTCAGTTTACGGTAGAGCATTATTTTGCTGATTCCCATTTCATTGGAAAGCATTTCGATTGATAGGTTTTCGTTGTCTATATTCTCAGAAACAATCCTGGTTAGTTTCAGGATAAATTCTTTTTCTTCTTTATGAACAGTTTTTCCTTCAATTTTTTCAATAGCTGATAAAGGAGAAGCATAGAAATCTTTTAAGCTTCTGCGGCTTGTGAGAAGACGGTCAATGGTTGTTTCAAGGAGCATTGAATTAAAAGGTTTTCCTACATAAGCATCTGCTCCGGTTTGTAATCCTTCAATTTGATTATCAATAGAGGTTCTGGAGGAGAGAAAAATTACTGGTATGTTGGCAGTTGTACTTTTATCCTTTAAATGATTGACAAATTCAATTCCATTCATTTCCGGCATTATGATGTCGCTGATAATTAAATGGATACTGTTTTTTTCTACCATTTCTACTCCTTCTTTCCCATTAGAAGCAAACAATAAGCTATATTTATGTTTCAATAAGCCATATAGTAAATTACTGATTTCTTTATCGTCTTCTACAATTAGGATTACTGTTTGAGACATGTTGTTAGTGTCCGTATCTGCCAATTCTGTAATATCTGTATACTCTGTATTTATGGGCGGTTCTTCTGTTACCAATGGAGGCATTGAGACCGGTTGTTTGTTTGTGAGTTCTAATGCCGGAAGAGATATGGTGAATTGAGTATAATCATTTAGTTCACTTTCCACTTCAATTGTACCCTTCAAAAGATCAGTTAAAGCTTTGCAGAGTGCCAATCCGATTCCATTCCTGTTTTCTCCTTGCGCCATTTGTTTTTCAAACTGATCAAGTATCTTGAATCGATTGAATATGAGATGAATATCTTCTTTCTTAATTCCTTTCCCGTTATTTTTGATTTGAAGGATAAGATGTTCATTTATTTGACTGATAGATAAATGGATATATCCATTTATTGGGGTGTATTTAAAAGCATTGGATATAATATTAAATACGATCTTTTCAAAACAACTGCGATCAGTGATCCATGTGTTGGTATCATCTTGTATCTGAATTGAAAACTGTATGTTTTTTTGTACTGCGGTATTTGTGAAATAATCAGTTATGTATTTTACAAATTCATGTATGTCAACAATTTCAGTTTGCAACTCTAAAAAACCAGTTTCTGCTTTACGAAATTCAATCAGTTCCTGAATGAGCTTTTGCATCCGTCCGGCATTAGAGTGTATTGTTCTAACATATCTTTTAGCCTCTGGCTCCATATTTCTTATTTTTAGTAATTGCTCTGAAGGAACGAGAATCAAAGTTAACGAGTTACTGAATTCATGTGCTATATTTGTGAAGAACCTAAGTTTGGCTTGATGAATTTCTTCCGTTTTAGTCTTCTCCAAATTGCTTAGTTCTAATGTATGTTTCATTTGGATTCTATTTTTAACTACTGAATAGATAACAAATAGAATACTGATGGATGTAAGAAAATAGAAAAGATAGGCCCATTTACTCAGCCACCATGGTGGAAGTATACGGATCGGAATTTCGTAGATATCCTCTGACCAGATTTTATTGGCATTGTTAAATCTGATTTTTAATATGTAGTCGTCCGATGGTAATTTATTGAGTACAATTAGCTGTGAAGTTCCCATTTGTATCCAGTTCTTTTCATAAGGCGCAAGTTTATATTCTATTTCACATTTCATACCTGATATGTAATCGATCGGAGTAAATTTAAACCCTATCAGATTTTCAGTATGGTTGAGCACAATCATTTTTTTTCCATTGATCTTTTTAGTAAATTTACGGATGTCAGCATTCTCATTGTTTATAAGAAAATCATCGAAATTAAGCCGGGGAGAGAAAGTGGTTTCAGGAATACTTTGGGGGTCAAATTTATTGTATCCATTAATACCACCGAAAAACAAATTGTTTGTGTAGGAAGACTTATAGGATGCACCATCAGAAAACTCGTTGTTTTGTAGTCCGTCGTTTTGATAGTAGGAAATGATTTTATCGTTATTTTTGGATAATTTGCCTAATCCTTTGTTTGTGCTGATCCATATATTACCATCATTGTCTGCTTGTATGCCATGTATTGTATTATTGGGCATACCATCTTTCTCGGTATAATGTTTGAAAGATATCGTTTCCTTTTCGTCTTTTTGCATGAGATTAAGTCCGAGGCTGGTTCCTATCCATAGCTGATGGTCAGGATCTTTGTATAAAGTGATGATATCATTGTTGCTGATGGAGGACATTTCTTTTTCTGAAAAGCGATAGGTGGTAAAAGTATAGGTATGTGTGTCCAGATGATTGAGTCCTCCTCCCCGGGTACCAATCCATAAACCGTTATGATCATCAGGAATAATGGAGAAAATAACATTGTTACTAAGCCCTTTCTTATTATGATCCTGATAGATGAATTGTTTATATTCTGTGACTTCATAGGGAGTTTTTGATCGGTCTATAGTTAATTTATAGAGTCCGAATCCATTCGTACCTATCCATAGTGTATGATCATTCTGAATATAAATGGCGTAAACGGAAATGATATCAAGTTTCTCATTCATTTTCAGAGTATATAATTTTTTTGTTTTATAATCCCAATAATTTAGTCCTTTACCATCTGTTCCTATCCAGCATATGTCATTTTCCTTTCCTGCTAATGCATAGACGGAGTTGTTGATCAGACCATTATTAGTCGTAAATTGTGCAAAAAGATTTTCAGTAGTATCATCTTGAAAGATATATAAGCCAGAGCCTTTGGTACCAATGAATAATTGTTTGTTTTGATTTTCCCAAAAACAGCGTACCGGACTGAGTCCATAAATAGATGAATTTTTTAATGAATAGGATGTGAACCGATTATTCTTTGGTGTGAGCATAATAACACCTTGTCCGTCTGTACCTACCCATAGTATATCTTGTGTTCCCTTATAAATAGAAAAAACAGGGATATCTTCTATAAGAGTTGTTATTTCATGGTTTTGGGCCTGGATGGAAAATAAGCCATTGGCTGTACCGATGACATAGCCGGTCTTTTCAAAAATAATAGAAGAGATGACTTTAGAGAAAGGTATTTCCGTTATTTTTGTTTCAGTCGGTACATCATAGATATTGATATGTCTGTTTTCATTTTGTTCCCATATCTGATTTGTGTATAGATTGTAAAAAACATCATGGGATGACTGGCTTAAGATGACCGGTTTTATATCTTTTATATCAGGCTTGTTTTTACTCCAGTCCAGATTGACTCTGTATAATGAATTGTTGTCAGTGAATAGCCATAAATTATCATCCTTATCAAAAAATAGTTTTTTCAAGGAGGTTTCTTTTAAGTTTCTTATAAGGATGAAATCCGACAGTTCTTCATCAAAATAATATAATCCAGTGTTGTATACTGAAGCTATAACTTTATTGTGGCTGTTTTTACAGATTAAAAAAGAGCGTTCTTTAAAGATGGAATTTTCTTTGTTATCATAGAAGAAAGATTGAAACCGCATAGCTTCCGGAGTGTATAGATTGATCCCGTTATCTGTAGTGATCCATAGTCTACCTTTTGTTGTTTCAATGATATCTCTGATTATATTATTAGTAATATTACCAGGAACATTGGGGTTGGGTTTGAAGGTTTTGAATTCACGGCTATTATATAAATTCAAGCCATCCCATGTCCCAAACCACATTAAATTGTTGGAATCCTGGTAGATTACATTCACCGAACTGTTAGATAAGCCTTCATTATTGGTTAACCTGTTTATGACGACCGGAGAGACATCGGCATATGTATATACAGTAATGAGTAACAAAGTAAGTAGATATAATACTTTCTGCATGGTGTTTTTCTGTCTTGATTGGACAAAGTTATACGATCTGGCCTGATTCCATGTCTTAAAAAAACAGCAATGGTATTAAAAAGTCATAATGGGACTTATTCGCCGGAAGGAGGTACGGACTCAGGAGAGCTCCCCCATTCCGGGTTCGCTCTGTTCCCCATTATAAGAATTAATTTTCCACCATTTTTTATTTCGTCATGGCTAAACCAGGGCTTATTCCACTTTTTACCGTTTAAGGTAGCCGATTGAATATATTTGTTTTCTTCTGAATTATTGAGAGCTTCTATTTCGAAAGTCTTTCCATTTTTTAAATCTATTTTTATAGACTGAAATAACGGACTTCCGATATTGTAAACAGGAATTCCCGGTGTTACCGGATAAAATCCCATAGACGAAAATACAACAAAGGCTGATAAACCTCCCCCATCTTCATCACCGGGAACTCCCATCAGGTCGTTTCTGAACCATTGTTTGAGCAATTGTCTGATGCGCTTTTGAGTCATCCAGGGTTTACCGGCATAATTATACAGATAAGGGATGTGGAGCGATGGTTCATTTGCCATGGAAAATTGGCCAACATTGCCTGTATGATCCGGAAATTGACGATAAAATAGAAATTTTTCCATTCCAAGTGGTTCTGTGAATAAGTCGTCAAGATTGCGGATGAACTGCTCTTTTCCTCCCATTAATGTGATCAGGTCGGAAATACGATGAGCAACATCCCAACGATAAATCCATCCGTTGTTTTCATCATAATATTCTCTTCCTCCTTGTCCTCCTGCATATCGATAATCAAACGGCATAATGAAATTACCATTTTTGTCCTTCGGATGGAAAAAAGAAGTTTCTTCATTAAATAGATTCCGATAGTTGTAGGAAGCATTTAAGAAGTAGTTATAATCATCGTCAAAATTTAATTTCTTCGCTATTTGTGATAGGCACCAATCGTCATAGCAGGTACCTAAAGTGACGGCTACTGCCTGTCGCTTTTCAGTAGGAGAAACTTGCGCTACTGTCTCTTCTTGGTCCGGATGTAAAGCCGGGTAGTATCCTTTTGTCCTATAGAATGTGTCTAATTCTGTGTAAGGTGCTTTTTGCCAAGGCAGAAGGGTCTTTTCGGTTAATGCCCCTTTGCTGGTTTTATAGGCAGTTTCCAGGTCAAAATTAGTAAGTCCTTTAATGTATGAATCCCAAAGAACGATTACTCCATGATTTCCATTCATCCGGTGGCTATCACCTGTGATCTCCGGAAATGTAGGTAACCAGAATTCTGCGGATTGTTCGGCCATACGAAGATAAGAGTGAATCATTGCCTGTTCTGCTTCCGGATCTATCAGAATACGTAATGGGTGGGCAGCCCGATAAGTATCCCAGATCCAATCGTCCGTATAGAAAGGAATTCCTTCATCGTTATGTATTTGATGGTCGAATGCACTGTAATATTTTCCTTCTTCCGAGATATTGATCATTCGTTCGTATACTCTATATAGGGAGGTATAGAAAACTATTTTATCGTTTTCATTTCCTCCCTTTATAGAGATACTACTTAAAGCCTTATTCCAGATATCCTTTCCTTTTTCGGCTACCTGATTAACATCAAAGGTTCTGATTTCTTTTCTTAGATTGCTTTTAGCTTGTTCACTGCTAATAAAAGAAATTCCATATCTGATATTTATGGTTTGTGTTTCTTTATTATATTTCAGAACAGCAGATTTATTTTCACCGTTGATACTGCTTGCTCCATAATAGACGGATGTGCCGGATAGGAACCCGGTAGAGTGAGGCTTTTGTTCTGTCTCTAAATATAGGTATATTTTGGTTTGGCTATTATCAATTATCTGATACCCTTCTATATGACCTTCTTCATTGAATGTTAGCTTTCCGTTGCCTACATTCAATAAAATAAAATTAGCTTCTTTCCGGTTTTTTTCAAATTGTATGGTGTAAATGGCTGACCGGTGTGAGGGTGCATAGTCAACGTTGATTTTATTTTTATCAAGAAAAACGGTGTAACGGTAAGGAGTTATTTTTTCTTGGTCGTATGAGTAATAGACTTCAGAACAGGCATCGGATTCATTCCCCTGAAATGGATTGAGGTTGAACACGGAACTTCCTCTATGACTTGTAACGGCAATAGGCAGACCTTTAATCAATTCGGAGGTATAATTGGCTCTTTCAGGATATACTCTTAGCATACTATTGGGCAGATGTACGGTCGGATAGGTTGGTACTAACAGATGACTGATATTACCCATGTATGGGTTTACATAATCTACCGGAGTCTTAGTATTTTCAGAAGAACAACCGGATAATAGTATTGTAAAAAGATAAGAGGCTATATAAAGAAGGGCTGGCTTGTTCATGATGTCTCGGTATTTTTAGGTGGCTAATTTAATGAGAAACGATTACTTTATTAGAATATAATTCTCCAGGAAGGTGCAGGCAGATTAAGTAAGGTTGTGGGTGATAATTGTTTAAATAGTATTTTTTTTCGCTTTCTGTAGATACTTTTTGATTGGCGAGAATTGCTTGCAAACTGCCTTTCAAATCATATAGGTAAAGCGAGTAGATTTGATTTAGTGGAACATATATGCTAACAAACGGACTGGATGTGTAATTGTTGGATATTTTCATTATTTCATCATTCACATTGTTTACTTTTATCTGACTTGGGTTCCCGTCTTTGTAGACGGGAACTGATTCTCCATAATTTGTCCGGATGATCCGGGGAGTATTTATATAGCTTCCACTGATGGAATAATTTCCTTCTGTATCACATTCTATATTAAGTACGTCGTTTCCATAACGGATACCACTGATTGTAGCTGCTTTTCGGAATAGATTCTGGATATAAGGTACTCCCATATCGTATCGAAAACCATTTTTGATCATTACGAAGTCAATTATCATACTGGCACCGAATAGAGAGGGGCGTACTCCTGTCGGATAAGGTGTATCAGTTGTTTCATACTGTTCGGAGAACCATCCTCCGGAGCGGCAGATATCCCGGATACAAGCATCGATTACATTCTCAGCTTTTTTTGTTTTTTGATGTTCAAGTAATCCATATAATGTATAGCTAACATCTGGATATTTTGGAAATCCCATACCCGAACCTCCAAAATTCTTTTTCGGATTGAAATTGAAAGAAAAAAGTGAATATAAACTTTCGAGATAATCTCCTGAAAGCAAATTCATGTGCAGACCGGATGTTACCCAATATGGATGCCCTTCAGATCTGCCTTGTGTGGAAAGATCATAATACTGTGAAGGAAAAGTTGTTGGTGTACGCCAGAACCAGGGTAAGCACTGATTATAAAAATCTTTCTGTTTGGTTCTCCATTCATTTGCTGTTTGCTCATCACGGATTATTTCACTAATTTTGATCATATAATCAATATCAATAATAGCAGAGAAGGCAAATTCCGCATCTTTCTTATTTTTATCCGGATATGAATTATATATCCAATGTGGGTAAACCAGTCGCCAGTTTAGATATCTTTCTAATGGAGCATATATTTTTTCAAGACGTTCTTTGTCTTGGGTGGTTTGATAAAGTATCCAGGCTGTTTGGGCTTTTCTGGACGGAAGGCTTTCACCCCCTATTACCCCATCTTTGTCAGTGAGTGACATGAGTCCTTCAAAAGCGTTCCAAGCCGTTTCCGGGTCAATGAAAGCATAGAATTGTATGCCAAAGAAACTCTCCCAGGTAGCACTATAAGGAGCCCGATCATCCGATTCGTCCCACATAGATCCCTTACCTGTTACTACTTGTGGATAAGGAAAGTGTACCGGATCTGGTTCAAGGACATTTTGAGCTACGAATACCCAGGCGTTGTAATAATCTCTTCTGACTTGTTCGGCTGTTATACCATAATTATCTACAGTTTCGATAGAGAAGTTTGAAGGGCAGGGAACCTTTTTTAGGAAGTTGTTCCAAAACATCTTACGTTCGGTATATTGAGTTTGCATATTATCCCCATTAAACGGAGCATTGATACGATTGGTTATAGTAGAGGAATCTTCGTTGTCGTTACTATATGAGAAGGCGACAGCTGTTTTTAACTCATTCTTTTGAAGTAAATTAATATTGAATTTTACAGCCCAATAAGGGCCATATCCAGGATTGGATGAACCGTTTATTTGAGATTTTAATTCAATTTTACTTTTGTAGAAAATAATTTCGGAAGGAGAAAATACATCAGATTTTACAGCAAATGAGAATGTACCATTATTGGTTTTCAGAATGTCATTGGTTACTGATATATCTTTACCTGCGTAATAACCTGCAAGTATAAAAGAACTATTGTTGTTTGACGGATCAAATTTAATTTGTCGGGCGATGGTATTCTTATCGTAGAAGAAGTCGGTTCCGGTGAGAGTGGTTCCATCGGAATAAGTGGCTTTAAAGGGTAGTTCATTGGGTAACCATTCGGTTGAATAAGAGACTGCTTCTTCACAGGCCTCTTCACCGTTTATGCCAATGAAGCGCATGTCACCGAGTACAAAGTAAGAATTTAAACCGATAGCCCATAAGTTGAAAGAGATTCTTTGATTACCTTTCCAGGTAGTAAGTTCGCGTAAATCGTATTCAAAGGTTCCTGTACCGGATGCATCCGTTCGAAGGGTAACTTCTTCATTTTGGGTGTTTCTAATTTTGAGAGACCATTTTCCGGAAGCTTGTGGCATGTATAAAGTAAGTATGGGAGTCTTATCCAGATCAATAGAAATACGATTGGTGGTAGTTAGTGACTTATAGGAAGGATTTGCGTTACTGTTTACACTCATCTTGAGTCCTTCTTCGATAATCTCTAATTTAGAACCATTCTCAGGATACCACTTTACTGTGCTGGTTAGATCGGCTTGCCAGCCGGTTTCTAAAGTAGAAGCAGACGATTGTCCTTTGTATCGATATAGGAGTAAAGCATTATCTATACGCCGTTCGCCGATACGTTCCGTACTAAGATAACCGATGTTTAGCGGGAGTGAAGGATGGTTTGAAAAATCAGATGGAGTAGTTGAGGGAGTTGCATTATAAAAAGCAAAAGGATTTAGAACTAATCGTGATCCCGGGATACTTAAGTCCCTGCTTTGATTCTTATCCGATTCACGGAGTTGTTCCGTATCAGGTATTTGTGCACAAATACAGAATGGCAGAAATAAAATGAATAGAGAAGATAATACTTGTTTCTTCATGGTACTTTCATTATGAGGATTAAGAATTTACAAATTTATGATTATCTGCATCATATATATAACCTGTTCTTATTTATAGTTTTTAGTCGGTTAATATGCGTGATTACAGATAATCATATTCTGAATTTTAATTAACAATTACTTTTGTTGTTTTTTCCCCGATTTTAACGAGATATAGCCCTGCCGGAAGATCTATATCTTGTTTGCTATTAGCTGATATTATACTTTTTATTATAGCTCCGGTCGAACCAAAAATAGTAATAGCTTTATTTTCTACATTATTCAATACAAATCCTCCGGGTTTATTAGTCAGTGTCGTAGGATTGAATACTTGATTTAAACCGGTTCCGCCGTCTCCATAAAAATGTAGATCACTGATTACTAATCTTTGTCCTTGTCCGATTACCCATAGATACAGTTCAAAAGAAACTTCTCCACTGTCTTCTCCTAAAATAGAAGGTATGGTCCCCTCGAAGTTGAATTCTCCAAATTCAGAAGAGTCACCACCACCTGCTGTAGAACCAGTAAGTAGAGATGCCTGATCCGGAAGATCGGGTGCTGCTATTTTAACATTCCATTGTGCGCCTTCATCCCCTTCGGTCGTAATACTGAAATTAGGGTATTTTTCCAGATCCAGGTCTATAATACGGATATACGTCTCTTGCCAGGCTGGTTCGGCTGCGGTCCAGACTTCGAGTACTAAATTACCTTCTTCTTCATAAATGTCCATGTTCTTGCCTTCCGACCATTCTTCGGGGTCTAGGCTAATAGACTGAGTCTGTGCATTTACACTAATGATGAACGAGCTTACCAGAAGTACTCCGGTTGTAAGTAGTAAATTTAAAGTTTTCATACGCATTGAATTTAAATGATTAATAAATGTGTGGCAAATATAGGAGATTGGGGTTATTGCACAGGTCTGTTATTTTTTCATATTGTTATGCTAAATCTTTATTTCAGCTATTATTGCGCTGTATACTCGTTTGCTAAATAAACATACTTTAAAGTATTGAATGGTTCTTATATTTGTGCCTCAATTAATCGTATTACTAATTAAAATCTACTATTATGTATTACCTGAAGTCTAATTACTACATCAGAGGTATTCTTTTCCTCAGATTACTTTTTATCTTTTGTTTTTTATGTGGTGTGACCCTAGTACAGGCTCAAAATGCTGTTACCGTTAAAGGGACAGTAACATCTCCCGAAGGTGAACTGTTGATAGGAGTGTCAGTAACAGTAAAAGGTGACAAGAATATAGGTACGGTTACTGATATGGACGGGCATTTCCTATTGCGGGTACCCTCTGCAAAAACTACACTCCGGTTTTCTTATATTGGATATCGTGATTGTGATGTTGTGGTCGGAGATAATAAAGAGTTGCTGGTAGAAATGACAGAAGATATCCATTCATTGGATGAACTTGTGGTTGTAGGATATGGGACACAAAAGAAAGCTACTTTAACCGGAGCTGTTTCCTCAGTAAATAACAGTCAGATTATTACTTCTACCAACAGCAATCTACAACAGAATATAGCAGGAAAAATGGCTGGTGTAAAAGTGATAACTAATTCAAGCGAACCAGGTGCTTTTAAATCACATATTGATATACGTGGAATGGGAGAACCGTTGGTTGTTATTGATGGGGTAGTAAGTGATATGGCAACTTTCAACCGACTATCTGCCAACGAAATAGAGAGTGTGTCGGCATTGAAAGATGCATCTGCTGCCGTATACGGAATGCGGGCTGGTAATGGCGTACTCCTGATTACAACTAAAAATGGGAAAACCACCGGGAAGGCTAAGATAGAATATTCCGGAACCTATGGGTGGTCTCATCAAACCGATTTACCGGAAATGATGAACGCATTTGAATGGGCTTCTATGATTAATGAAGTAGGGTTAGCCCGATATGCTAATCCGAAAGGAACCTATACGCCAGAACAGTTGGAGGTATTTAGAAATACACCGGATTTTGATTTATATAGTCAGTATATTAAAGATTTTGTACCCCAGACCAATCATACTATAGGTGTTTCCGGTAGTGTGGGAAAAAATCAGGAAGTGAACTATTTTATTAATGGGAGTTACTTTAATGAGGAAGGTATGTTTAAATCCGGATCAATGGATTACGAACGTTTTAACTTCCGGACAAATCTGACTGCGAAATTAGGGTATGGATTGACGGCTAATGTAAATATCGGATATATTAAAGATGAGAAGAATGCACCTTTTCAGGATGCATGGAACCAGATAAAATGGATGTGGTTTACTCCCCCGGTAAATCGTGAAACGAATGAACCGTTGACAAGTATATATGCAAATGGCAATCCTGACTATCCGGCATATATGGGAGCTGAATTGAATCCTGTAATTAACTCTGATTCGGAAAATGGAGGCGGATATAAAAAGAATAAATCAGATCGTACTTCTATTCAGACCTCTCTCAATTGGGACATACCTTTTGTAAAAGGGCTAAGTGCTAAGTTTATGTATAACTATAGTCGTTATAATGCTCTTTATAAAGGATGGAATCCTGCGTATACTTTATATACATACAAGGATGAACAATATATTCCTAAAACTTATATGTCACCCAGTACATTAGTGCAGGATGTGCATTGGGCAACTACTAATGGTTTACAACTATCTGTAAATTATAAAAGACAGTTTGGACAGCATACTATTGATGTTCTTGGACTTTTTGAACAGTCGCAGAATAGAACAGAATATCAGGGAGCTCAACGTTATTATACATTTGATCTGGACGAACTGGCTGCTGGTAATAATGACAAGACACAAGTGATAGGTGCCTCATTTCCTGACATTATCAGGAGGCAAGGCTATGTGGGCCGTTTGAATTATAACTTTGCGGAAAGATATTTGTTAGAACTTGCTTTTCGTTACGATGGTTCTTCTATGTATACAGGAAGTGGGCAATTTGGATTATTTCCTGGTGGCTCTGTTGGTTGGCGTTTGTCGGAAGAATCCTTCTTCAAATCTATAAAAGCTTTATCATTTATTGATAATTTGAAGTTAAGAGCTTCTTACGGAGTTACTGCTGATGATGGGGTAGCTGCTTATCAATGGGTGTCAGGTTATACCTACCCCAGTGGCTACTATTATTTTGGAAACGATAAAATGAATGCTATTTCTGACAGGGGGGCAACTAATCCGAAATTAACCTGGATTGAAAATAAACTGATGAATTTTGGTCTTGACTGGGACATGTGGAATGGATTATTTGGAGGAACTGTAGAGACTTTTGTCAGAAACAGGACTGGTATACCTGCCCGAAGAAATGCTTCTATACCGGGTGTGACAGGCATGGATCTGCCACAAGAGAATTTAAATAGCACACGTACCTCAGGTTGGGAGATAACTCTTACCCATAGCAATAAAATCGGAAGTGTAAAGTATGATTTTACCGGAAATTTTATGTATTCCAATACAAAGAATATATATACCGAGCGTGCTCCTTCATCCAGCTCTTATCGTAATTGGAGGGAGAATGTGAACAATCGTAATAGTGGTCTTTGGTGGGCTATGGAATGGGGAGGTGTTATAACACCCGGTATGGATATTTCTGCTTTGCCCAACGAAGAAGGTACCTTTCAGAATTCAATATTGACACCGGGAGACTTTTATCATACAGATCTGAATGGTGATGGTTATGTGGATGGAGAAGATATTTATCCTTTTTTCCATAAGGGTTATCCGAAAATTCAATATGGATTTACAATTAATCTGGAATGGAATAATTTTGATATAAATCTACATTTCATGGGTGCAGGTAAAAAGAATGTAGTATATAGCGAATTCCTTAAAACACCTTATGCATTTGACGGATCTGCCGGAGCTTTGAAGTTTCATACCGACCGGTGGAGACAGGATGAATCCGGTAATTGGATTGCAGGCACTTATCCCCGTTATCGGGATAATTCATATTCTTTCAATTACCGGGATGATACCTGGCGTATTATGGATGCAAGCTATTTGAGGCTGAAAAGCGTGGAGATCGGTTATACTATCCCTCAAAGATTGACTCGTAAGGCAGGTGTGTCACATGCCCGTATTTTTGCCAATGGCTTTAATCTGTTGACATTCTCTAAATTGAAGAATATGGATCCGGAATATCCCGGTTGGGATGTTGATAATCCTGAAACAGGTAGTGATACGAACTGGGGATATGTTTATCCAACTTCTCAGAATTTTAATATCGGATTGAACCTAACTTTCTAAAAAGCAACAAATCATGAAAAAAGTTTTATTATATAGTATATTGATATGGCTATGTGCAACTGCTTGTAGTGATTATCTGGATTTGAAACCATCTAATATTGTCACAGATGAGGATGTATATGCTAATGAGTCAGGTGTGAAGACAGCACTTACAAGGTTGTACATTGATTTGCCTATTGAAGATTATCGTTTTGATCAACGTGGGGGCTTCAACAATACTAATTATAAGTTTGAAGAATTGGAGACAATTACTGGTTTTGCACGTAATCGTAAACAAGATGACGGTGCTAATCTGAGTGGTAATTCAGGTAATTCCTGGTGGAATTATACAGTGATCAGAAATGTATGTAAATATATAGAGAATCTGAATAAATACTCTGCCGGAATGACTGCCGATAAAGTGGATGGTTATCAGGCAGAAGGATATGCCATCAGGGCTTGGTATTATTTTGCGATGGCTAAACGTTTTGGGGGACTTCCTTATATTGACAAAGTGTTGGAATATTCAGGCCCTTCCAGTATTCCTTCACTTGAAATTCCACGTAATAGTGAGCAGGAGACTTGGGATTATATTTTGGCTGATTTGGATAAGGCACTCGAGCTGAATATTCCGGAAAACAATCCTCAAGGACGAATTAATAAGGCTGTAGTATATGCATTGAAGGCACAAGTTGCTATTTATGCAGCAAGTATCGCTAAATATAATGATTTGGTATTGGAAGATGAAAATACCGGAAAAATGGTTTGCGGGATTCCTGCATCTGAAGCTGACAGATATTATGAGATAGCTTATCAGGCGGCTAATGAAATTATTAAATCAGAAAAGTATGAATTGGCACGGTCATTTGACACGAATGATTTAAGTGAAAACTTCAGAAAGATATTCCTGAATGTGGAGCCGGATAAAAATAAAGAGGTTATTATGAGTCGTTCATATTCTTATCCTGATTTAGTTTATCGTTTTGATGTGGATCGTTTGCCTTGGGGAGGTCAAAGTAATCCGAATAGTTGTCCGACTCTTGATTTAGTGGAACAGTTTGAATATTTGGATGGTACTCCGGGTACATTTAATACTTCTGCCGGCAGTTATATACCGGGAGAGTTTGATAATCGCGAAGATTTGTTTGCTGGTCGGGATGCACGTTTATTGGGGTCGGTGATTGTACCGGGATCTACATTTCAGGGAGAATTGATCGATGTGAAGTATGGTGAGATTAACGCAAGTGGTAAAGAACAGACTTCTGCCAAATATCGTGGGAAGTATGGTATGGGCGAAGATAATAAGACACCTACTTCTATGTTTCAGAAAAAAATGATTGATGACTCTAAAAAACATAGTCTTACTGAATTTGACAGTGACCAACCATGGACCGTTATCAGATATGCAGAAATTCTGTTGATAGCTGCTGAGGCCCAGGTAGAACTGGGACATCCGGAGATTGCTCAACCTTTGATTAATGATATACGTACCCGTGCTGGTTTACAGGAGTTACCCGTTTCAGCTATAACCATCGGAGAGGTGCGCAGACAATATATCTGTGAGTTTGTTTTTGAGAATAAAATTTTTTGGAACTATCGCCGTTGGCGGATTTTTGATCAGGTGATGGGGGAATTATTCCGTCCCCGTGGACTTTTCCCAATGCTTGATACCCGTACTAATAAGTGGAAATATAAAGTTGATTTTGTCGGAACCAATGATTTGCTATTCTTAAAAAAATACTATTATAATTCTATTTCGGCAGATGAAATAAAGAAGAATCCCAAGTTGGTCCAGAATTATGGTTACTAATGAATTTAATTATAAAAATAAAAAAGACCGATTATGAAAAGAATATCATTTTATAGTATATATACTGTGTTATTGTGTGTGTTGTTTACGTCATGTGATGTGGATAACTATGACGGACCGAATGCTAAGTTTAGAGGCGTTGTTATTGATAAAACAACAGGTAAGGGTATTCAGACTGAACAACCGAATGGTTTCAAAATCAAGTGGACAGAATTAAGCTGGGAGTATCAGGACAATATCCAGCCGGAGTACTTCTGGGGAAAAATAGATGGCTCTTTCAATTGGGAGTATGCCTTCGGGTATGCAGGTTCTCTTTATGAGGTTCAACCCGTTCAGGGAGCTTTTGTCACTCCTGAGCCTCAGCAATTCTCGTTGGAGAAAGGTGATTATCCTAATTTTACTTTTGAAGTAATACCTTTTATACATATTGATTGGGAATATGCTTTGGAAGGTATGGAGCTTGTTGTGAAATTTAAAGCAACTCGTCCGGAAGGTAGTACAGATGAGAACTTTTATGCACTTTCTACTACTCGTCTGTTCATCTCAGATAAGACAAAATATGTCGGGGGTATGAATACAGGGGGATTTATTAATGATTTGAGTAAGCGAATCAAGTTAAATGAATCTGATCTGGGAGTAGAACAGACTGTTAGAGTAGAACTTGAATCCGGGAAAAAATATTATATGAGGGTTGGAGTTCAAACGAAAAATCCGAGTAATGCGTATAATTATACAGAAGTGGCGGAAATTACGGTACCTTAGTTTTCCTCTTGCTTATTGTTAAATACTTAAGAAAGATTGTATGAAGGATATTAATTTATTCAAATCACAGCCATTGAATACAAAAGTTCTGTTGGCTACGGCGGCTATTTATGCATTTGTGCTACCGGTTATAGAAATATTTCAGGCAGCATATATCATGGGGCAGTCTGCTGATATGGCAAGAGTTGTTTTGTATCAGTTAATGGTTTATACAGGTGTTCCTATCACTTTTATTTTCAATGGGTTTTTACTCCGAAAGATAGCCCCGGGCTGGTTATATTCTTTTGGTATGTTACTGGGTGGTATATCGATGTTGTATATGACTTCTTTGCCTGAACTGACAACAGGGGGCATTGGTATAGCAGGACTTATCATGGGGTTGTCTTTCGGCTTCTTCTGGGCTAACAGAGATTATTTGGTGTTGGTTAGCACTACTGACGGGAACCGGAACTATTATTATGGAACAGAAGCTTTTTTCAATACTTTTGCGGGGGTAGTTATGCCCATTATCATTAGTACTATTATTGTGTATATCACGCATAAGTATGTCGGGCTAAGCAATGTTCGCTCATTTGCCTATCAGGTCATATCTTATTTTATTATTGGATTGACCATTATTGCTTCGGTGTTGATTCTTACAAAAGGGAAATATGAAAAACCGGATAGTCCGAGATTTCTCTATTTCAAATTTGACAATTTATGGAATAGAATGCTGTTGATGGCTGTATTGAAAGGATTAGTTCAGGGATTTATTGTAACAGCTCCTTCTATATTGATATTCAAGTTTATTGGTGAAGAAGGTGCACTTGGTCCAATTCAAAGTGTTTGCGCGTTAGTTACAGCTTTTTTGATGTATATTATCGGGCGGAATGCAAAGCCGGAACAACGTTTGCATATTCTTTTTATTTCATTAGCTTTGTTTATCATCGGAGCGGTAACTAATTCGCTTTTGTTCAATACGCTTTCTGTAGTGATATTCTTACTATGCCTGGTAGTGGCCCGTCCAATGTTTGATATAGCTTATTTCCCTATTCAATTGCGGGTAATTGACTTTGTTTCGGGTATTGAAAAGAGAAATGAATATACCTATATTTGCAATCATGAATGGGGACTTTATGCCGGACGTCTCATCGGATGCGGGTTGTTTATACTTATTGCTAAATTCATTTCGGAAGATGCTGCTTTGAAAATAACTTTGCCTTTAGTTACTATTTTACAAGGGGTATCCTACTTTGTAGCCCGAAATTTGCTTACTCGCATGGAGAAGAAGGAAAAAGAATCGATTTGTGATAAAACTATGTGTAATGTAGTTGTCGTATAAAATATGAAAAAGAATTTTAGTTTAATAATAGCTCTGTTTTTTCCGTTTTTGGTTGTAGGAGCACAACCTCCTAAAAGTACAGACCTGATGGAAGAAGGGGGGCTTCAACGTCGCGATCTGAGTATTGAAGGTTCGAGAATTGTAATTAACCCTTATGATTTTGATAAAAATCCGGATGAAATTACTCCTGTCGTTTATAGTAATGCTTCTTCTTTACCTTTAAACGTTGCTTATTTGAGTACAAACAATAATGATAAAGGAAATCGTTTTGGAAGAGAAGTAAAAAAACTGTTGCTATTATTGACCGATACTGGCGAAGGATACAGCGAAGCATTGACGTACCAGACACAGTGGATGCCTCATGCATTACCATTTAGTGCTACTTATCCGCAAAATGTATATGTGGAAGGGACTGACTTTTTCTATGACGAAAACACGCTTGTGAGGAGCGTTCGTTTTCGTTCAAACATCCGTATTGTTCTTGCAGGAAGTATTCCGGGTAAGGTTGATTATCATAATTCTTATTTAACTATAGAACATCCTGATTTTAAATATGCTATAGCTTCTAATGGGCTGTTTAAAGGAATTACCTATTATGGAAGTTATGATGATTTGAAAGCTAAGAAAAATAGGGTGAAGGATGCTACTAAAGCCAAATGGTGGGCAATAGAAATGACTACAGTTCCCGATATGGTTTGGAGTATTTCTTTTGCTTTACCGGAGGAATCTTCCGGGAAAATGCTTACCCGTGTATTGGCTCCATTGAAAAAGGAGAAGGCGTTAGATGCTTATAAAAAACAGGAAAAGTACTGGGATACATATCTTTCGCGGGTACCTCAGCCAGTGGATTTCTCATTACGTTCCATTGATGCAAAAGGAGTTACTCCGGAACAAGTAAAAGCTACCTATTATAAAGCATGGGTGTTTTTGGCACAGTCTGTATTGTGTCCCGATCCGGCAGTTTATCCTTATTATCAACTTGTAGCAGGAAAGCCTTCTTTATGGGATCATGGTCATAAGAGTTCTCCTTTCTCAGCTGCATGGGAATCTTTTGTCGGGATGCAGTTATATGGGTATATTAATCCCTCTATTTCCTGGAGTGCATTGAAAGGTATGCTTTCATTGGTTGATGATGAAGGTATGTTAGGTGGTGAAAGTCTTCCTTCCAAGAAGGCAGAAACAGCCTGGATCTTATATCAGTTGACGGGAGATGTCAGATCGTTGGAAGAAGTTTATCCGGCTCTATCCCGTTATTTGGACTGGAGGATAAAGAATCCTCGTTGGATTTATTTGGGTATGACACCTGAAAATGAAAAGGATATAGAGTTTGTCGTTGCAGGACTCATAGATATCAAATGTATGGTTCAAATAGCTGATGTACTTGGTAAGAAAGTAGATGCCGGCGATTGGGAAAATAAATATCAGAGTCTGTTCTCACAATGCCTGAATTGGTTTTGGGATAGTCCTCAGACACTACCTGTCCAACATCTTAATCAGTTTAAGGGGAGAGATACCTTTCCGGTTCAGATTACTACCGGATTATATCTGGATGAGCTTTCGGATGATTATTATGAGAGTATGTTAGGGCTTTTCTATAAATACTATGATACTGAACTGCCATTTGCCGGATTTGACGCGGCAAAATATCCGGATATGAATTATACGGTATATGGATTGATAGACAAAAATAAGGTTACTCTTGCCCGGAATTTGTTAGAAGCAAATATTCGGGATATCGTGTTGACCAATTCGGTTTTTGCTGAAACTTATCGGAACGGTAAACCCAGTGGAGTGAGGCCTTCTATATTCGGAATGGCTTCTATTATTGATTTTGTTTTATTGAAAAATAATTATTTTTATCAAAAAGGAGAACCTCATGTTGTGAATTTGTTCAATACTACATCTGGGGTAGATGGTTTATGTATTCGGGGTAAAAAGCTGAATGTACACCATAATAGTGGTGAAACAGTTATTGTAACTGGTGATTTACTTAATGAAACAAAAGAAATTGATGTACAGGAAAATGAGATAAGAACCATATATTAATTAATGTGTACCTCAATATAAATAATGCACCCCTAAAGTTCATTTTCTAACTTGTGGGGTGCATTTTTATTTTTATTCTTTAATATCCAAAAATCTCTTCTTGTGTAAGTTCCTGGATTGGGCCTACTTCCTTCAGTTTTTCCATATCCAGTTCTTTTTTGTCACCGAGGATACAGTATGTATAGGTGCGTCCTTTCACCCATTTATTCTGAAAGTTGATAACATCTTTCAGTGTCATGCTTTGTGCATCATTATACAGCTTAATACGGCTGTCTACATTTTGTCCCAGATCTTGTGCATTAATGTATGACCATATGATGTCACTCTTAGTGATACGTTCTGTACGCAGACGGGCGATAAGTGCTTCTTTGGCAAGCTGGAAAGCAGCTTCAGACTCCGGCATGTTATCGATAATATCGTTGAAAACCTTGATAGCATCAATCATTTTATCATTCTGTGTGGCTATCTGAGTCTGGAGCAGATATGGATACTTCGAATAAGACGGACGGTTGAGTCCGGCCCATGCGGAGTATGCAAGTCCGCGGCTCTCACGCATTTCCTGGAATACGATCGAGTTCATACCACCCCCAAAGTATTCATTGTACATTTGGCGTGAGGGTTCAATCATAGGATCAAATTTTTCACCACGATTAGAGAGCTGGGTCATATAAATCTGTTTTGCCTCATAAGGGGAGATAAGTACTTTGGTTACCGGAGTTTCCAGACGTGGGAATTCATTACCAACAGGGATCTCTTTTAACTTTTTGGGAGCCTGGTGATTTTTGTTGATAATAGCCAACAGTTCCTTTTCACTTGTTGGACCATAGTACATAATGCGGTGTTTGTAACTGTTCTGATTATGAATACGGTCTGTGAGTTCCTGAGGATCCATGGTTTGAAGTTCGGTTTCTGTCAGTATATTGGTAGCAGGAGATTTAGGACCATACATACCGTAGTTCATCAGTCTACGGAAGTTCTGCATCTGGTTCAGTTTGGCATCTTTGCGTGATTTCAGAATGTCGGCTACCATATTGGTATAAGCTTCTTTATTTACTTGTGCATCCGCCATCAGTTTCTCAAACAATTTCATTGCTTCAGGCATATTCTCATTCAATCCCGACAGTACAACATAGGTACGTTCGTTGCCCGGAGATACGCGGAAGTTACATGCCAGGCGATAGAATTCGCTTTTTACTTGCTCCGGTGTCATATCGGAGGTTCCCAGATAGTCAATGTAATCGAAAGCGGTACCGAGGGCTTTATCATTATTATTGCCCATGTCGAATACATAAATCAACTGGAACAGGTCATTACTTGTGTTCTGTTTGTATAGTACAGGAATGCCCGATTTAGCTTTCAGTTGGCTGAGGTCTTTCTTAAAATCGAGGAATACAGGCTCGATGGGCTTTACATTACTGTTTTGTATCTCCTTCAGGAAGTCACTGGCAACGTCACGGTTCATCACAATCGGAGTGATGGTTGGTTTTGCCATTTTCTTCTCATTCGGATTTTGTCCTTGCTTTTTATAAATAACGGCATAGTTCTGATCGGTCAGATATTTATTGACGAAAGTTACGATGTCCTCTTTGGTGAGTTTGGCAAGACGGTCGATGGCGGTTACTTCATCTGCCCAGTTGGTGCCGTTAATGAATGAGTTTACGAACATGTCTGCACGTCCCCTGTTACTTTCCAGTTGTTGAACCTGGTAGAGTTTGAAGTTATTGATATTGGCTTGCAGCATTTTTTCGTCAAAATCTCCTGCACGTAGCTTTTTGATTTCTTCAAGCAACAGGTTCTTTACATCATCCAATGTCTGTTCTTGTTTGGGACGGCCTTGCAGCATTAAAGCCGAGTAATCTGCCATGTCCAGTGGGTAACCATAGGCCTGTAACACTTTCTGTTGCTGGTTGAGATCAAGATCTATAAGACCGGCTTTACCGTTGTACAGGATTTGTGAAACGACCTGTAGGATTTCGTATTCCTTACTGGCAGCTCCCGGGAATCTCCATGCCAGTGTCAGGCTCTCGGCGTCCGGACCCAATACTTCACGGACGATAGGGGCAGTGATGGATGATTCTTTCGGCAAATTAAGTTTTGGTAAGTTATTATTAGGCCTTAAATGTCCGAAGTACTTATCAATCGTAGTAATCATCTGGTCCGGATCAAAATCACCGGATAGGCAAATAGCCATATTGTTGGGTACATACCATTGTTTGTGGTAGTTTTTGATGTTGGTGATAGAAGGATTCTTCAGATCTTCCTGTGTACCTAACACAGTCTGTGTACCATAAGGATGGTGTGGGAAGAGGGCAGACAATACTGTTTCGTATACCTTACGCGGATCTTTGGTCAGTGACATGTTTTTTTCTTCGTACACTGTTTCCAACTCTGTGTGGAAGCCTCGAATGACGCAGTTTTCAAAACGGTCAGCCTGTATTTTAGCCCAGTTGTCTATCTGGTTGGCAGGGATATTTTCTACATAGACAGTCATGTCGAATCCGGTGTAGGCATTGGTTCCTTTAGCTCCGATGGCAGCCATTAGTTTGTCGTATTCATTAGGTATGGCAAATTTGGAAGCTTCGTATGACAGGCTGTCTATTTTATGATAGATGGCTGTACGTTCTGCTTCATCAGTTGTTTTACGATATATCTCGAACTGTTGCTCAATCTGGTCGAGCAAAGGTTTTTCGGCAGCATAATTTTGTGTACCGAACTTTTGTGAACCCTTAAACATCAGGTGTTCGAAGTAGTGAGCCAGTCCGGTGGTTTCTGCGGGATCGTTCTTTCCACCTACACGTACGGCAATAAAAGTTTGTATACGTGGTTCTTCTTTGTTCACGGTCATGTAGACCTTCAACCCGTTGTCCAGTGTGTAAATGCGTGCTTTCAACGGATCGTTGGGCACTGTCTCATAGCGGTAGTCTTTGGACGTAGCTCCACTCACACTTGTCACTATTAAGAGAAATAGCGACAGGCAGGATAGTTTTAGTAGTTTATTCATATCAATGATAACAATTTAGTTACAAAAGCAAAGGTAGCGGATTTTTGCGTATCTTTGTCCCCTTGAGACAGATAAAATGATTGAATAAAGTAATTTCAATCGTAAATTGTAAATCGTAAATTGTAAATCAAATGATTACTATTGAACAACTTAAAGACGTGAAAGAGCGCACTGATGCGCTGAGGAGGTATCTTTGACATCGACGGGAAGAAAATTCAGGTCGAAGAAGAACAATTAAGAACACAAGCTCCGGGTTTCTGGGATGATCAGAAACGTGCCGAAGCACAAATGAAGAAGGTGAAGGACTTGCAGAAGTGGATTGCAGACTATAATACAGTCAAGACACTGAGCGATGAGCTGGAACTGGCTTTCGATTTTTATAAAGACGAACTTGTTACCGAAGCAGAAGTGGATGAGGGTTATGCCAAAGCACTGGAAGCTGTAGAGAACCTGGAATTGAGAAATATGCTCCGTGGCGAAGCCGATCAGATGAGCTGTGTTTTGAAAATAAATTCCGGAGCGGGTGGTACAGAGAGTCAGGACTGGGCATCTATGCTGATGCGTATGTATCTGCGCTATGCCGAAACGAATGGATATAAAGCAACAATTTCTACCTTGCAGGAAGGCGATGAGGCAGGTATTAAAACTTGTACAATTCAGATAGAAGGTGATTATTCTTACGGTTATCTGAAAGGTGAAAATGGAGTACATCGCCTGGTGCGTGTTTCGCCATACAATGCCCAGGGGAAGCGTATGACTTCGTTTGCTTCCGTTTTTGTTACTCCGCTTGTGGATGATAGCATTGAGGTTAACATCGAGCAGGCACGTATTTCATGGGATACTTTCCGTTCGGGTGGAGCCGGTGGTCAGAATGTGAACAAAGTAGAATCGGGAGTTCGTCTACGTTACCAGTTTAAAGATCCTTATACTGGTGAGGAAGAAGAAATTCTTATCGAAAACACCGAAACACGTGACCAGCCTAAAAATAAAGAGAATGCGATGCGTCAGTTACGTTCTATCTTGTATGATAAAGAGTTGCAGCATCGCATGGCTGAGCAAGCGAAGGTAGAAGCCGGAAAGAAGAAGATTGAATGGGGATCACAGATACGGAGTTATGTGTTTGATGATCGGCGTGTGAAGGATCATCGTACTAATTATCAGACTTCTGACGTAAATGGTGTGATGGATGGGAAGATTGAGGATTTCATCAAAGCCTATTTGATGGAGTTTTCATCGGAAGAACAAAATTAATTTCCTTATCCTTCGTTGGATTGAATAATTATTCTTAGCTTTGTTAGCGTTGAACTTTAAAGCTAAAAACATATGGGTAAGAATAAGAAAAAAGTAACACACACAAAAAAGGAAGAAGAACAAGCCAAACGGGTTATTAAGATAATTTCAGTAGGACTCGTTATTCTGGCATTGGCCATGTTAATTGGATTTTCTTTCTTAGGATGATTTTATTCATCACAGATTATGTAGATGGTTTTCTGCATAATTTGTGATGAATTCTTTTTTGTAACAGCTTTGTAGCTCATTTGTCATAACGATGTACATCTATGCAGGTATCTTTGCGGCAAAATAAAGATTTTGACCGGAATGAGGAAACTGACTACAGCCATAGCTGGTTTATTACTTGCTACGATGGCTTTTGGACAAGTGAATGAAGAAGTTGTGGATGGCAAGAAGCTGAATAAAGAAAAAATGGAACTGCATGACTATTTGCCAGCCATCCATGGTACTGTTCGTGCTAAGTATGAGTATCAGACAGCTACAAATGAAAGCCGTTTCCAGGTGCGTAATGCACGTTTCAGCCTTACGGGCAATGTACTTCCTATTGTTGCTTACAAAGCAGAAATTGACTTATCAGATCAGGGTACTATCCGCATGTTAGATGCCTATACCCGTATTTTTCCGGTGAAACACCTTGATTTTACAATCGGACAGATGCGTGTTCCCTTTACAATTGATGCCCATCGCTCTCCTCATCAACAGTATTTTGCAAATCGTTCTTTTATTGCCAAGCAGGTGGGAGATGTGCGTGACGTAGGTGCTACGTTGGCCTATACCCGAAAAAATGCTGCATTGCCTTTTATCCTTGAAGGAGGTTTATTCAATGGTTCGGGACTTACTAATCAAAAAGAGTGGCAGAAGACGTTGAACTACTCCCTAAAAGGACAATTATGGTTTGCTAAAGGCTGGAATCTCACTTTAAGTACACAAATGATTAAACCGGAGGCTATACGTATCAACATGTATGATATCGGTATCTATTATGAAACAGACAAATTTCACATTGAAGCCGAATATCTATATAAGAAGTATGGTCACAGTTCTTTTGATGATGTACATGCTGTTAATAGTTTTGTAAACTATGATCTGCCATTGCACAAATTCTTTCATAAAATGTCGTTTCTCGTACGCTATGATATGATGAATGATCATAGTAACGGACTTGGAATGGACGAAACAACCCGTCGTCTTCCCATTACGGATTATGCCCGTAAGCGTCTTACCGGTGGGCTTACTTTTAGCTTTTCCAAGGCTTTCGTTGCCGATATCCGGTTGAATTATGAAAAGTATTTTTATAAAAAGGGTGGCATTCCTAAAGATTCGGAGCAAGATAAATTAGTTATCGAATTTATGACGCGGTTTTAGAGAAGTACGTACTCTTGTCTGTTTAAAGTACGTATTTTTGTGTATAATAAGTACGTATTTAACTCACCCTTAAAATACTATTTTCTGACAGTATAAAGTGCATGTTTTATCAACAAAATATAAATGATTTAATGCTTGAAAACCAGTATTTTATCTAAAAAAAGAATATCTCTGACTTTTGTTACCATTTTAAATTGGAAAATGCCGAAAAGATAGTTGCGATTTTGACAAATAACTTTTAGATACAATTATAACCTTACCACCTTACCGTTCTATCACTTTATCACCCTATAACTCTATCACCTTATAACTTTTATTTCTATCTTTGCAGCATGGCACAGGAGATAGAACGTAAGTTTCTCGTTATCGGAGATTTTAAATCACAGGCTTTTGAGCAAAGTCGTATTGTACAGGGGTATATAAGCAGTGCCCGTGGACGGACGGTGCGTGTACGAATTCGTAACGGTAGAGGGTATCTCACTATCAAGGGAGCCTCTAATGAATCCGGAACCAGCCGCTATGAATGGGAGAAAGAGCTGTCTTTGCATGAGGCAGAAGAACTAATGAAACTTTGTGAACCGGGGGTAATTGATAAAACCCGCTATTTGGTTCGTAGTGGTGAACATATTTTTGAAGTCGATGAGTTTTATGGTGAAAACGAAGGACTTATTGTTGCAGAGGTGGAACTCAATGCTGAAGATGAGGCTTTTGTGAAACCTTCTTTTATCGGACAGGAAGTAACAGGAGATGTTCGTTACTATAATTCACAGTTGATGAAGAAACCATACACAACCTGGTAACGCTAACAAAATAATCTGTATATTTGTTCTTATTATTAAAAGGACACTGTATGGAGCAATTATATAACTATCTTCCGCGTGAACTGGTCACTTTTATTCTGGTGACTTTGTTTTCTCTTCTTATCGGTCTTTCCCAACGTAAAATCAGTCTGAAACGAGAAGGAGAGACGACTCTTTTCGGTACTGACCGTACCTTTACCTTTATTGGTATATTGGGATATTTACTCTACATTCTTGATAAGGCAGATATGCGTTTGTTTATGGGAGGAGGTTTGATACTGGGTATCTTGCTTGGTTTGAATTACTATGTTAAGCAATCTCAGTTCCACGTATTTGGTGTGACCACCATCATAATTGCTTTGATCACTTATTGCATTGCTCCGATAGTCGATACGCAGCCTTCGTGGTTTTATGTTATGGTTGTTGTTACCGTATTATTACTGACGGAATTGAAGCATACTTTCACCGAATTCGCCCAGCGTATGAAGAACGATGAAATGATTACCCTTGCCAAGTTTCTGGCTATTAGTGGTATCATTTTGCCTATGTTGCCTGATGAGAATATTATCCCGGATATCAACCTGACTCCTTATTCCATATGGCTGGCTACTGTGGTTGTTTCCGGCATTTCATATCTGTCTTATTTGCTGAAACGTTATGTGTTTCGTGAGTCCGGTGTGTTGGTTTCCGGCATTGTAGGGGGGCTTTATAGTAGTACTGCCACTATCTCTGTTTTAGCGCGTAAAAGTCGTAATATACATTCCGGTCAGGCAACAGAATATGTTGCTGCTATGTTGCTGGCAGTTAGTATGATGTTTTTGCGGTTTATGATACTGATCTTTATTTTCAGTCGTGAAATATTTCTGGATATTTATCCTTATCTCCTTATCATGGCATTGACTGCGGCAGCTGTTGCATGGTTTATTCATTCGCGAAGGAAGAAAACAGATGTCACTGAAAATGTGGATGAGGATGAAGACGGCAGTAATCCGCTGGAGTTTAAAGTAGCATTGATTTTCGCTGTGCTGTTTGTTGTGTTTACCGTTCTTACGCACTATACGTTGATTTATGCAGGCACGGGAGGGTTAAACCTTCTATCGTTTGTTTCGGGTTTTAGTGATATTACTCCTTTTATTCTGAACTTATTGCAAAGTACAGGTACTGTCGCTGCGTTGGTGATCACAGCTTGTAGTATGCAGGCTATTGTGAGCAATATTATGGTTAATATGTGCTACGCATTGTTCTTTGCTGGGAAAGGGAGTAAGCTGCGTCCCTGGATATTGGGAGGATTCGGTTGTGTGATAGCGGTAAATGTGGTGGTATTATTAATATTCTATTTCTTGTAACCGATTGATCTTTTTATAATAAGAAAGTCCGGATGAAGCTTTTAACATCATCCGGACTCTTTTTATGATGGCTTTGAATAGGTTTCACCACAGAGTCACACAGAGTTTTGTCGAGTTTTTTATTGTAAATCAGATAAATAGTACTCTGTGGAACTCGGTGTTACTCTGTGGTGAGTTCGATTCAAAATTTAATATCATTCATACTATTAACCAATAACTGATATTTAATGTAATTACCCTTTTTGGCTGAATATTTTGTATAGATTGCTGTGATATCCCCTTTTTGACCATTTTGGGGTAACGGTTGAAGTGCGAAGTTGGCATAACCGCTTACGCGTACAATGTAGTTACCCGATGAGGTCGAAGTTCCTCCAAAAGAGAACCAGGATGAACCGTAATAACGTTGATTATTGTAGCTATAAGCATAAGTGGGTGTCAAGCCTTCACTCTCATAGAATTTATTGGTATAAACAGCCTCTGTTTGTCCTCCCGGATAGGTAACCTCCAGAAACTGAGGATATGTATCACCATCAAAAGTGCCGGCTTTATACTCCAAACCTTCAAAACGTACTAAACGTCCTAAAGCATCATCCGTAAGTTCTTTTTTGTAATTGGTTGCATTAACCACCAGTGTGTCTGCAGCAGTTAATTCTCCCAAGGCTCCTGGGAAAATGTGTGCGTTGACCAGAAGCTGTGTTTCCAGGTTACGGTTTGCATAACCTTTGGCAATGTCAGTAGCAGTAGGCATTCCTCCTACGCTTAACATATAGCGGTAACTACCAATGGCCAATCCTTTGGTTTTTACAAAAATCTCTTGTCCCGGATGATAGAACACATAGTTACTAACCATCAGTTTGAGTTCGATGGCCGATTCGGATTCTTCATCGTAAATATATACTGATTTGTAAACGTTACCAGCCTGATCGCTTGAGATTACTTTTCCATGTATTACATAATCTTCTGTTATTTCAAGCGTTTTGGCCAGACTTGTTTCACCACTACCATATACATCATAGAACAGTTGTTTGAAATCCTTGATAGAAATAATCTTCTCATTAGAAAAATCCTCTTTCGTCCATACTTTTGCAGGAGCAGGATCGTCAAAGTCATTGTAGCAGCCAGTGAAACTCAACACGACTGCTGCAATCATACATATTTTTACTATTTTGTTCATAGCTTTCATTTTTTATTCGTTACGTCATTTAGAAGCGGAAATAAATATTCATATAATAGGTCGTACCGAACATATAGAAATATTTCGAGTCGAACGGTTGATAAGTCTGGTAGTTCTCATCTTTGTTCTTGAGCAAACGAATCTGTTCGTATCCACCGGTCTTAATATCTTGGTTGTTGAGCAGGTTCTTTACTTCCAGGCTGAATCCAAGTGTGTACGCACGGTTAATGTACCAGTTCTTACCTACACTTGCATTGAATACACAAGCTGAATTGAATTTCTCCTGATGGCGCAACTCACGGATATCTTCTGCTGACATGTTACGTGATAATACAGCGTCTGTACGGTAGAGAGGACTCATAGACAGATACATATTATTATAGTAGTTCATATCAACGGAAGCATAAATGTTATTACGGCTACGATAAGACAAACCAATATTCATTGCTGTCTGAGGGGTACTTTCTACACGGAAATTTTTCCAGTAAACTTTACCTTCATTTTTAATTTCTCCACTGTTATCCTGAATCTGTACATAATCGGGGTTAGAGTCGTAAGTAAACTGTCCCCAGCTTATAGCACCGTTCAGAGCCAATCCGGCATACAGGGGTATGGATGCGGCAACTTCCAGACCAAAGTGCTGCTTATCAATACCGCTCATGGCAAAGTTGGAGAAAGTAGATTCTACATCGTCATAGTAGGAAATAACCTTCGACTGATCCATGAATTTGGTATAATAACCTGATACACGTGCTTTAAAATCCCCCCAGCGGAAGTTATAAGATGCATCTACACCAAATACTTTTTCTGCCGAGATACCCGGAGTGACCGAATTACGTGTACGGGGAGATACGAATGCCGACTGGAATGCCGGAGCATCCTGCATATAAATAATGCTGGCATCAATAGAGTGAGCTGCCGAAAATTTATAATTGAAGTTGGCTTTCAGCTTATAAGTCAGATAGTTCAGCTTTTTAGAGTCACCCTGTGAATCATTTGGGAACAATCCTTTTTTCCATAAACCATGACGCCACAAAGTAGAATGCCCGATTTCACCGCCAAGATTTATACCAAGGCCTTTGAAGTTCGTTTCATACATTGCCCAAGCGCGTGCGGTGAGGTTGTTTCCGTAATAGTCATAACTGTATTTATCACCTTCTTTGGCAGCACGTGCATGCCCATATTTCTCATAGTAGTCCATATCGTTCTGATAAGGAATAGGATTGAGACCACCCATGTCGCGTTCTGCAAACTTATCCACATCTACCCAGTAATCACCGCCTAACAAATCTTTTACTTCGCTGTAATATTCGGTACGGTTACGGCGTAAGTTCACTCCCCCATTAATTTTAGAGCTATTACGGAGAATGTGGGAAAACTGTGTGTAGAAATTCCAGTCCAACTGATCGGTATGGCGTTCTTCAATCATGTTGATGGCACGACGTCCGGAACCATACAATGAATTTTCCGGCTGGTTGCGGTTGATGTCATACAATTGGTCCCAATTGATGTGACGAATATTGTCTGTATTGGCACGCCATGCTTCATCGAGCCATGCACCTATTTCCGTACCATTATAAAAGCTTGGCAGATAACGGTAGTAGTCGGGGCGTGGGTCCGGACCGCCGTACCAGGTTAATGCAGAATAACCATTCTGGCCAAATCGCAGTGAACTGGCAACGTTTAATTGCGAACGATCATTAATATCAAATGTGTAATTAAGCATTGCAATGGGTTCGTGATAATTACGTATGCGTGCATTGCGGCGTTTACCATCCTGCCATCCCCAGTTTGGGTTGTAGTAATTGTTTCCTACCAAGTCATAGGCTTCCTGAGTGGATGCTTGTTGTGCTCCACGTTCTGTAGGAGCACCTAAGATGGTTAATCCAAGACGATGCTGAGGATTAAATTGTTTCTCAATAGAAGCAAAGTATCCGAAAGCGTTATAGTAAACACCGTCTACATAAGAATTACCTCCCTGACGGGTTGATACGGAGAAGGCATAGGACCAGCCATTGTCCTGTTGACCGGATGAATAGGTCACCATTCCGCGAAAACGGTACATGGAGTTACCATTTACTACACTTGCGCGCAAGCCTTTACGCATCTGTGAAGGGCGGGTATTGATATTAGTTGTACCGGCAATACCACCGATTCCCATATCCCCCATATTCAGTCCGGAAGTTATCTCCTGGTTACGTGTTGCGTCATTCAGACCGCTCCACAATGACCATGGAGTATATCCTGTCATTGCATCATTGAGCTGAATTCCGTTCATGTAAACGTCTGAATATTGAGAGTCATAACCACGGACGTTGAATCGCATTTCACTGAATTTATAAGATGCAATGTTGTTGAAGACATCTTTTGATGCAGACAATGACGAAGGCAATGATTGTGCATCTTCAAGTGTTTCGGTATCGAACTCTGTAAAGATGGCATCATCCATCATTGGAGTAACGTTATCAGGAACCATCACCACATTATTGATATCTCTTATCATCTTGTCTACACGAACAGCGATGGTGAGTGATTCGAACTCTGCAGCTTCAAAGGTAAGAGAGTATTCACCTTTTGCTAAATTTTCAATCTCAAAATTACCTGTAGCATCGGTCTTTGTCGTCACGTCTCCCGGTGTCAAGGTGACCTTTACACCGTCAATAGCCGCACGTGTAGTACGGGAAACGACCTTACCCTTGATACCACCATACTGCGCATAAGCGGTTAGTGATAACAGAGATAATACCATAATTAGGAATGTTTTTATTCTCATAAATATTAAAGATTTTTATTTACCTATATAGATATATACGGGGAAGTGGTCACTATAACCACCCTGGAAATTATTGCCTACATATGTGCGCAATGGATATCCTTTAAACTGTCCCTCTTTTTGTATCATATAACTTTGTTTGAAAATATTGCCATAGAATTTAGAACCGGGAGCCTTTTGAAGCTTAAGTTTGCCGGTAGAACCTGTGGCAAGATTTTCTGTTACTACGATATTATCGAAGATATTCCATGCATCACCATAAGCCAGTGTTCCATATCCTGCTTTAAGCATATCGGCATAAGGATCATAGAGGTCTCCTTCTTTGAGGTCTTTTAATTTGAATTTTGCTCCCAACCCTTGTGCAATACTCTTGTCTGTAGGATCATCATTAAAGTCGCCCATTGCTATCACTTTTGTGGCCGGATTAGCTCTCAATACTGAGTCTGCAATGCTACGCATCTGTTCTCCTACCGCGATCCGTTTGAATTCGGAAGCTTCTTTGCCTCCCAAACGCGACGGCCAGTGCGCTACCATAAAGAAGAACGGTTCATCTTCGATGGTTCCCCACATGGTGAGAATATCACGTGTCTTGAAGTTGGGCAACGAAGGAATGACTGTTTTCACCGGATATTGTCCTTCTATTTTAAATACGTCAGGACGATACAGGAATGCTACGTCCACTCCACGTGCTTCGGGAGAATCGAAGTGTGCGATTCGGTAATTACCCGGAGCAAGTTTAGGAGTAGCGATAATATCCTCTAATACGCCACGGGTTTCTACTTCTGAAACACCAATTACAACCGGATAATTTTTATCAATGGCAGCGATGTCAAAAAGCACCCGTTCGATATTACTGAGCTTCTTGTTATATTTGGTTGTATTCCATTTTTTAGGTCCTTCGGGAGTAAACTCGTCATCCAGAACTTCAGGATCGTTGATCGTGTCAAAGAAATTCTCGATGTTGTAGAAAACTACTTTATAAGGCTTCTGTGCGAAACTGAACGAGATCAGTAACACAAAGAAAATTGAAGGAATTAATAGTTTTTTCATACGTCAGAATATTAGTTGATTCCCCATTGTGTAGGGTTGTTTTGTTGTTTTACAGTTGCTGATACTTGTGGGAAAAACGTGAAACCTGTTTTTGCTTCAATATCTGCTACTGATGTACAAATAGACCGGGGAGGTTCAATATTACCATAAGATTTTTGTTCCACCCAGAATCCGATAGAGATAAGTTCACTGTCCGAGCAATCCTTGATAGCCTTACCTGTCGAACCACTTTTGGTGCGCAACAGAACTTTATAGTAGTTCGTTGGAAGTGATACTACATTGCCGGCTCCGTCAAATGTGGTTGCATTGGAATTAAAAATGGCACCGGTTACTACATATAAAGTATCGGAGCATTTGTTTCCACGGACCCTGGCTTCGAGCTTTGCCCACATGTCTTGATTAAGACGATTCAACTGTGGAGTCATATTTGACATATAGAAAGTTTGAGCATTCAATTCATCAGTAGCCAAACGATCTGCCGATGGTAATTGGTGTCCACGATCATAGGAACCTCTGTATGATTTATCAATACAGTTTGCTTGATAAGCCATAGGAATGATGGGATCAAAAGCCCATGCGTCTGTGCGGCTGCCGGATCCTGTCAAATAGGCATTGTGTATCGGATAGGCAACCCATAACGCAGCTTTCTTTGTCTTATCGAAGCAGATAGAGTAATTACGAACCTTTTTATCGTTGCTTAGTGGACCGTAATGTGTGACGTATTGATAATTCGCATTCTCCTTAGGTGCCGGAAGTTCTGCCCAAGCTCCGAATGGTGGTAAGTTTTGTTGCGATTCGGCAAGTTGTACCAAGGTGAAAGTCTGTGCTTCTCCACCCGCAAAGCGGAAAGAGATTTTGGCTTCACGTTGATTATTTCCGGTATTGCTTTTGTAGTATACATATAGTACATTAAGTCCACTGTTTACTACACCGCTCTTGGTAGAATTCGTATAGTCTTTACTACTGAATGCACACCAGGTATTTCCTTCGACAACTTCTGCGTCCCACTCAATGCCTGTTGTCCCTGTTATGATGATTGCCGATGAACCTTCGGTAGAGCTAACTGTTGAAGATATTTTCCAATAAGCTTCATTGGATTGTTGTACTATTTCCGGGTCGTCGCTGCTACATCCTCCTATCCACAATGGTAAAATTGTGAATAAGAGGATATTGATTATTATTCTATTGTTTTTTAGCATGGATAAGTATACTATTGTCTTTTATAGGTAATAGTAATAGAACTGATATATACTGCACCACCACCAGGGAAAATACTAAATTGTGACAGATTCAGTCCCTCAAGATTTTCCAGTGTAAAAGTACCACCTTTATCTGTTGAAACATTACTCTTAGCTTTTGCGGCGCCATCTAAGTTTGTTTGAGTAGTTCCGGCAGCATATGAGTATCCGGTTTCACAAAGTAAAATATAACGTGGGAAGAATGTCTTGGCAGATGTTGTAATAACCACTTTTTGTACGATACCGGCTTGTTGCGGAACCTGAATGTGTGAGTTGAAAGCTGTTTTGGCTTCATCGCTGTTAAAGTTAATCTGCAGGAACGGAGCATCTGTTCCGGAAGCTGTAATAGCGCATTTGCCACTCCAAGCTCCGAAACTGTTACTGTAGCTAAAAGGTGCATAGGCACTGTTAGACATGGTTGCTATTTCGTCAGAAGTCAATGTAACATCGAAAGTAGAGCCGTCTCCCGGAGCTAAAACAGTAATGGGAACTTCAACGCTGTTACCATTGGTGAGGGTAATTGTCAATTTTTGGTTGATTACACTTTGAGTAGTATTTGGATCAGCGTGTACTGTAACCTTGGTATTATCGACTGTAGCCGATAATATACCACTTGGAACGCTGACGGAGAGAGTATTATTTCCTGCATTGCTGACATTTACCTGAATATCTTTGGAACCACCTGTTGAAGGGAATGTTAGAGATGTTGGAGATACTGAGACAATAGTTGGAGTGTTTGTACCTCCTCCTTCAAGATCAACAATTTGCCCGCCATTGCCAGTTGTTAAAGTAGGGTCGTCAATAGAGAATACAGAAGCTTCATCGGCCATAAATTTAATATATAATGTAGATGTAGCATTCTTCAATGTGAAATCTGCAGTAGCAAATATCCAGTATTCATTAGCTTGTTTAAATGTGTATGAAATAGCATTACTCCAGGTAGTACCATCGGCACTTAAGTAGAAGTGGAATTTATCCTGTTTGAATTCATTGTCGTATACACCGCTGGTATTTTTAGAGTAGCTACCCCCAAAAGTTAATCTTAAATTGGTTTGTCCGGTAGCTAAAGCTATTTTATTAATAGTAAAGCTGGCATTACTTCCAAAGAATAATTTGTCTGCTCCAGATGCACCTTCGTATCCTGCACTTAATTTACCTGACTGACGAACGGAAGCTCCTGGTCCTGTGTAGTCAACATTTGCAGAACCATCTCCGGATTTTACCCAATCATTGAAACTGTCAACGAATGGATATGGGCTTGATTTTGGCGCTGTTGTTCCAAAGGTTTCTGTATAGATCGCGTTGGTCGGCGTAGGAGGGGTATCGCCTCCTTCAAGATCAACAATTTGTCCACCGTTGCCAGTTGTTAAGGTCGGGTCGTCAATAGCGAACACAGACGCTTCATCGGCCACAAATTTGATATACAATGTAGATGTAGCATTCTTCAATGTGAAATCTGCTGTAGCAAATACCCAGAATTCATCAGCTTGCTTGAATGTGTATGAAACGGCATCACTCCAGGTAATACCATCGGCACTTAAGTAGAAATGGAATTTATCCTGTTTGAATTCGTTGTCGTATACACCGCTGGTATTTTTAGAGTAGCTACCTCCAAAAGTTAATCTTAGGTTGGTTTGTCCGGTAGCTAAAGCTATTTTATTAATAGTAAAGCTGGCATTACTTCCAAAGAATAATTTGTCTGCTCCAGATGCACCTTCGTATCCTGCACTTAATTTACCTGACTGACGAACGGAAGCTCCTGGTCCTGTGTAGTCAACATTTGCAGAACCATCTCCGGATTTTACCCAATCATTGAAACTGTCAACGAATGGATATGGGCTTGATTTTGGCGCTGTTGTTCCAAAGGTTTCTGTATAGATAAAAGTAGTTGGTGCGATCGTTCCACTCTTAATTTTCACCGTTTCTGTCATCAATGGACCTACTTTATTTGAAATCTGGATTTCAATGCTTGCTTCGTCATTGATATTTTCCGGGATACTAACTTGAATCGTTGCAGAACCATCTCCTTCAGTTGCAGAAAGAGTTACCCAGGATTTGTCATCTTTTACGGTTGCTGTCCAATGGCGATTGGTCGAAATCTCAAAAGATGATTGGCTGCCTTCGGCAGGAGTACCGTCTGTAGTAAAAATCAGATTTGTTGGAGAGACTTCCAGATAAGGAGCCTCGGTGTCGTCATTATCGTCAACACAGCTCACAAAGGCCGTTGTGGCAATTAAGAGCATTGTTCCAAAAAACAACTTCAGAAAATTTAGATTCTTCATTGATGTTTAATAAATAAAAGTTAATATTGTAGGCGTTTTTAATTTAAATTTTCGCCGTAAAGCAAACAAAGATATATTATTGAGATGAATAAACAAAGCTTAGCTATCTTATTTTATATTACATTTTGGTTAAATTTTTGCCTCTAACCGCGGAAAAACTTACATGAGTATGTCAAATTGATAGCTGTTTACCTCTTTTAATTACTTTCATTTTTAAATTAAATAACAAATTACAGTTTTAATTGTTTAGAAAAACTTTAAAAATACTTATTGCTTTAATTTTGCTTGACCTATATTGATTTTATTTATTGTTTTCAGAATTCTGTATATGTTTGATAAAAAACTTACAATACTCAGTTGTAATTTGTACCCTAAATTGATGATATATAAGTAATGTTAATACGGAAATTGATTCATGCTTGTTGTTATTTGAGAATTTGAAAAAGAATTAATGTATGAGAATGTATATTATTTGCTGATAAAAAAAAAAGACAAACGCTGGTATTTTTAAATGGCTGAAAATCAGTGTGGTAAAGCTGCGTATTTTTCTCTACGAGAAACGACTCGAAACTCTACGAGGAACGGTCCGAAACTCTACGGAGATCGGGGCGATTCTCTACGACAAACAGATCGGATGTTTGTAATGTTTTACATTGCTCGCTCCGGGTTGGGGGAAAGTTGTCTTTTTGTGTAATTAAAAAGTATTGCTTGGATGAGGTCGATTTTTTTTAAGTACAGTTTTACTGTATAAGATTGTACATTTTTGTATGGCAAGAGTGTACAATCTTGATATGCAAAAGTGTACATTCTTATATGATAAAAGTGTACATTCTTGTAGTTGTTGATTATCAGTGTTTTATAGTGAGTGTTTTAATCAAATCTCCTGGTTTTCTTTATAAATCTCGGTTTCTTGTGTATCAGTTATTTTCTAAAGATGTATTCTTTGATATCTTTTCAGCTCTCTTTTTACTTTCTTAACTCCGAATGTTTCGTAAGAGGAAATAAACTGACTATTTTTGTCGCAATACTATAAATAAAGACTATGATATCTGTCTTAGTAAACTATAAATTAGAACCGACAACAACATGAAAAGCAAGTTACTACCATTATTGATGCTCTTTATTGTATCAAATGCAGTCTATGCACAAAACACGACATCTCCTTCTTATACACTAAAAGGCGTACTTCTTGACTCTTTAACTCTGGAAGGTGAACCCTATGCTACCATTAGGATTGTGAAAAAGTCGCAGCCGGATAAGGCAGTAAAGATGGCAGTTACCGATATGCAAGGAAAATTTCAGGAAAAGATTAATGCTGTGCCGGGTATTCATACGATTACGATTACCTCTATAGGAAAAAGTACTGTGATTAAAGATTTTGAGGTGAAAGTGAATGAGAAGATTATTGATTTGGGCACTTTGTACACTTCGGAAGCCACCAATGAACTGGGAAGTGTTGAGATCGTTGCGCAGAAACCGTTGGTGAAAGCTGATATAGATAAAATAGAGTATAATGTGCAGGATGATCCGGACTCTAAAACCAATACAGTACTGGAAATGTTGCGTAAAGTCCCTTTGGTAACGGTGGATGGCGAGGATAATATTAAAGTTAATGGTAGTAGTAGTTTTAAGATTCATGTGAATGGGAAACCGGATAACATGATGAGTGACAATCCGGTGGATGTTCTCAAAAGTATGCCGGCCAATACGATCAAACATATTGAAGTAATAACAAATCCCGGTGCGAAATATGATGCTGAAGGAGTAGGCGGTATTCTTAATATCGTAACGATAGGAGGGAGTGGATTTAAAGGATATACGGCAACTTTTAGTGGTAATGTAAGTAATACGGGAGGTGGTGGAAGCTTGTACACTACTATAAAAAAGGAGAAGCTGACCCTTTCTGCACGTTATAATTATAGTGCTAACAATAATCCTCGTAGCTATTCAAGTTCTACTCAGCGGCAGAAACAGGAGTCTGCCAATAAGGAGACGGTAATTTTGTCTGATGGTTCCAACAAAGGAAAAGGCAATTTTCAGAGTGGTAACCTGGAGGCAAGTTATGAGATAGATACTCTGCGTCTGGTAACAATGGGATTTGGTATGTATGGAGGCAATAATGATAGCAATGGATATAACGAATCAATAATGAGAAATGCTGATCCGGCTTCTTCGGAAAGTATTTATTATTCATACAAGAACGATAGTGAAAGTGATGGTTCGTGGTATTCTATCCGTGGGAATGTCGATTATCAGCGTACATCAAAAAAGGTAAAGGAGCGTATGTTCACCTTATCTTATAAAGTGAGTACGCGCCCTCGTACCTCTAATTCAAAATTAGGCTATACCATTAATCATGTTGAACCCGATTGGGAAGATTATGTGAATACTGTTCTTGACGGACATAGCTCTGATGAAAAGCAGAATAGTTCGGAGCATACTTTTCAAGCAGATTATACGACTCCGATAGCTAAAATACATACGCTTGAAACAGGTGCGAAATATATTATTCGCAATAATAAAAGTGATAATAACCGTTATGACAAGGTAGGTGAATATGATGCGGACCGCAGTAGTCACTACAAACATCTGAATGATATATTGGCCGCATATGCCGGGTATGCTATTAAGGTGAAGAAATTTTCGGGCAGGGCCGGTATACGTTATGAACGTACTATGCAGGATGTGAAATATACAGAAAAGCCGGAAGAGAGTTTTAATGTGAATTTTGATGATTTTATACCTTCGGCAAGTTTGGGTTTTAAAATTACAGAAATGTCGAATGTCCGTGCAGGTTATAATATGCGTATCTGGCGACCAAGTATCTGGTACTTGAATCCGTATTTGAATGATGCTAATCCATCTTATATAAGTCAGGGAAATCCATCGTTGGAAAGCGAAAAGAGTCATTCTTTTAATATTAGTTATAGTAATTTTACGCAGAAGTTTAATATTAATATGGCACTAAACTATTCGTTCAACAATAATGGTATAGAACGGATAACAACTCTGATGAATGATAATGATATTCCTGGATTGAAAGAACATACAGGCAAGGAGGTACTTTATTCTACTTATCAGAATTCGGGTAAGAATAGCAGTCTTGGATTAAGTGGTTATGTTAACTGGAATGCTTCGCCTAAAACGCGTGTTTATATGAATCTGTGGGGAAATTATTCACGCATGGAGAGCCCTTCTCAGGGATTGAAGAATAGTGGGTGGAATTTATTTGCATACGGTGGTGTGCAGCAAACATTGCCGCTGGAGATCCGGCTGAGTGTAAACGTAATGGGAAGTACACCTTATGTCTCTTTGCAAGGCAAGGGAAGTAGTTATTATGACTACAGTATTAGTGTGAACCGCTCTTTCCTTAAGGAGAAGCGTCTGACAGTGAGCGCTTTCGCCGGAAATTTCTTTAAGAAATACATGACGAATAAAAATATGGTGAACGGAGATAACTTCTGGCAGGAGAGTTCCTACCGATACTCTCGCCAGCGTTTTGGTATGAGCATAAGTTACCGGATTGGTGAGCTGAAAGCCAGTGTGAAAAAAGCTGCGCGTACCATTGAGAATGATGACGTAAAAGGTGGTGATGGCGGTGGTGGCGGCCAAGGTGGAGTAAATTGAATAACAGAAAAGCCTGCATTTTTTCGAAAAATGCAGGCTTTTCTGTTTACGCTACAATCCTTCTGATAAAATCAGGCAATAATTACATATCCTGACTCATCTTATTTTGTGGAATGCACGGAGCGTGGCTCTGTTCTTCTTTCTGTATATTTATTTTTTTTGCCATTTCAAATTTTACTTTCAACTCCGTCTTTTCTTCTATCAACCGTTCGATTTTTAAATCCTTTTCCCGTAGATATTGAATTAATTCTGCTAATGATGGACTGTTCTCTGTTTGCGTAGTTGTTTTTTGCTTGATCATCTCTCCTTTTCCGGTTATTAACCATTCTGCATCGACCCAAGTAAATGTTTGAAGTATCTTGGCCAAAATATCAAATCCCGGCTTATTTCTCCTTTGTACAACTATTCCTCTAATTGTTTGATCTACAACACCTATCTTTTTCGCAAAAGAAGATACATTTAGATCTGAGTAGTTAATTATTTCTTGTAATCTATCAATTATATCCATACTATATTAAAAAAATAATCAATTAATTGTTTTGTTATATCAAATAAATGTTTGATATTTGCGCCGTAATACAGCTATGTTATGGCTAATTTACAAAAAAAACAGAAACGTTCGCACTTTTGGTACTACTTATAATCAATTATTTAGTAGTAAAACTGTGGGTTTTATGAGTGAAATGTTACAATTGGAACTTAGTGTTTAATAATATATTATTAATGTAATTTTTTAATTTTATGAGAAAAAAGTTTGTAAAAGTAATGCTCTTCGGGGCATTGGCATTTTCAGCTTCTGTTTCTTTCGTCGGTTGTAGTGACTATGATGATGATGTAAAGCATTTGCAGGAGCAAATTGACGACATCAACAAAAAGGCACCGGGAGTGACAACAGAGGAAATGACCGCGGCTGTGTCTTCCGCCATTAATTCTTTGAAGACAGAATTAAACGCTGCTATTGCCGGTAAAGCTGATAATGCATCTGTTGTAGCATTACAAGAGAAAGTAAAAGAATTGTTGGCTGCTTTGGATAACAAAGCTGACGGTTCAACTGTTCAGGGCTTATTAGGAGATATTCAAAAACTATCTGAGGAAGTGAACAGTGTGAAAGGTAGCTTAGAGGAGACCAAGACTGCACTCGAAGCTGAAATTAAAGATTTGCAGGATAAGTTGGCAAAAGCCGCCACTGCTGCTGAAATGGAACAAATTGCCAAGGACCTTGCCAGCGCTCAGAACAAATTGAAAGAGTTGGAGCCTCTTATTAAGGACAATGCTGCTGAAATTGTGAAATTGACTAATCAGATTGCAGAATTAGCTACTATTAAAACACAAATTGAAGCACTACAAGCATCAAACAAAGACTTTGAAAAAGCAATCAAAGAGTTAAAAGATGCTCAGGGAGGATTCCTTACAGAGGCTGACCTGAACAAAGCATTAGAGGTATATCTGACAACTGCTGATTTTAATAAATTGCTGGATGCCAAAATGCTTGATTATCTGACAAAGGATGATTACGAAAAGAAAGAAACTGCTATTTATGAATATGTAAACAATACACTAACTGCTACCATTATGGGGAAAGTGGAGGCTGCTTATGTAAGCCTGAGTACATATAATAAAGGAATAGCAGACCTTAATGCTAAGTTTGACAACTATGTGAACTCTCAAAGTAAGGAATACAAGGATTTGGTGGCTAATGTTACTATCCTGATGAGATACAAGACGGAAACATTACAAGCTCTTGTTGACCTGGTGAATGGTAAGGATGGGCAAGAAGGACTCAGCGGAAAAGTTAATGCTTTGGTTACTGCTATGGGCGATATCACAAGCTTATCACAAACTTTAACAGGTTATGTTAAGTCTACAGAGTTAACGAATTATGTGAAAGGGACAGAGTTAGATGTTAAGATTGAAGCATATCTGAAATCATCAAAGGATGCTGCTGAAAGTGTAATGCAAGACTTGGAAAAAAGATTGAACGCCCTTGAAATCGGTGTGAAAGCTATGATCCAGAGTGTTGTATATGCTCCTCAGACCAGTACCGGTTTTGTTGATTTCAATTCACTTCAGATAAAAGATACAAAGAATAATAATAAAATGATTGTTATTGCCGAAAATAACTCATTGAATGTATGGTTCCGTGTATCTCCTAAAGAAGCAGTTACTAAATTCTTTGATACATACGATTTTGCATTCGAGGGGTATCAGGTTGTTGATACTCGTGCTACTACTCCTCAATATCTGATCCCTTCTTCAAAAGAAGTTGATGTAGAAACAGGTATGGTGAAATTTGTAGTTTCAACTGATATTGACAATAACAAGAGTTATGCTGTTTGCATGCATGTTACTCCTAAAGCAAAAGTGGGTGAAGTGGATAACAAAGATAATTTGACTAATATTACGTCTAATTACTTTGTGGTAAGTAAGAAGCTTACTACAGTTAAAACTGTTGAAGTGGTAAGTCCGGCTAAAGATGAAGATGGACTTTTCTATAATGACAATACATCCGTTATTAATTATGGAGAAGGCGCTAAGTATAAGCTTACTGACTCTAATAACCAGGAAATTGCGATAGCGAATTATGATATGGATAAATTCCATATTGTATATGCATTGGTGGAAGGTGAGGATAATGAATTCTTTGCTATTGATCCCAATAAAGGTATACTTAAACCTGCTAATTATAATTTGGCAAGTTACGTTGGTAAAAAAGGTCAGGCTCAGGCTACAGTTAAGATTGATGGTGTAAAAGCTGATTTCGCAACAGCTCCGTTTGCCCAGGTAACTATTGGAGAAAAAACTTCTGTTGCTGAAAAGACTGTTACTTATACAGAGCCGATTGCTACACCATGGAGCAAGTCAGAACAAACATTAGAGGCTAAGTTTGATTTGAATAAGATTTATGATGAAGCGAATATTACATCTGCTGCCTTTGCAAAACTGACTCCGAAAGAAGTTGATAAAACATCAGGTGTTTACTTTGTAGCAACTACAAGTAATGCAGCATTGAATGTACATATTGATGCTGAAACAAAGGCTGGTAGTTATCCAATCGAAATAGTATTTGAAGGAGATAGCAGAACTATTACTGTAAAAGCTACAATTGTTATTAATTATACTTCTATATCTTTGATCACCAATGAATTCTATTGGAAGGGTGATGCAAAGAACGGAACAGTATACTTTACTCCAGAATTGGATAACAAAACGAATGCTTCCTCTATTAGTCTGAGAATGGATTTGGCTACGCTTTATAAGAACTATGCAACAGTACTCCAACAAGTGAAAGAAGCCAGTGGTGAATTGACACTTAAGATGAAGTATGAAGGCAGTAATAAACAAGCTGTAAGCATTTCTTCAACTGACGCAAATCAAAGCTCTTATGTGGTGACAATTGATGCTGCTAAATATGATGGTAGTCCTATTGAGATTTCAAGTGAAGTTAAATTTGGAGCAGATGTTTTGACTGATGTTACAACCAAAGCTACAATTGAAGTATCTAATATTAGCGGAACCTGGAAGGCCGGCAAAACTGCTGTATCTTTAACTGATAAGACTGCTACAGTAAATGTTATGAACGGATTCTCTTGGGTAGATTCCAGAGATAAAGCAATGTGGGCTAACGGTGCAGCTATAACGGGTGATGACAAGAATGGTTTTGCTAAGAATACCAATGCATTGACTATGTATGGTTTGACAGCTCCGACTTACAAGATTGTTGATAAGGGAACTAAGACAACGTCTACAATCCTGTCAATTACTACGGATGGTAAGGTTTCTTTCATAAATCCAAGTTATGAGTTCGTGAAAGATTATGAAGCTACTGTGGTTGTTACTGTTTCTTCTCCGTGGGGTGCTGTAGCAGGTGTTTCTGCAGCTACTACTGAAATAGCAATCACTGTTCCTGCGAAGAAATAAAAAATGATTACCGGATGATTCTTCCTACTATTGAGAAGTGAAACTTCATCCGGTATTTCTCACTATAATTTGAAAGGATATTTTGCTTATAACAACATAAAATATCTTTTCTTTTATGGTTATGATATATTGTTTGTTTCTGAAATTACTTCTTGTGATAAGCCGTAATTTCAACAATCAGGCTGCTATATTTCATCTCTACCAGATGGCCTGATTGTATTTAGGCAAAAGGGTACTTCCAGTTCATCCCGGAAGTACCCTTTTATATTCATACCTGAATAGAAATGAGCGAAACTCACCACAGAGTATCACAGAGTTCCACAGAGTCGTATTTATCTGATAAAACGCTGATTAACACAGATTAAAAGACTGTAGTTCTTTATCATACATTTGTTTCCCTTTGTGAAAATCTGCGTTCATTTGCGTTTTAATAAAGATTTAAACCCTGTGGATCTCCGTGTTACTCTGTGGTGAAATATATTCAAATCCGTACGACGAAGTAACGGCTATACCTTTTCTTTTTTTAAGCCGGCTTGTTGAATCCTAACTTTTTCAATCCTACCTGAACATCCGGATGACTCATGAAAAGTTTCCATAATAATCCGGTGCGGTAGTTTTCAATCATTACTGCTATTGGTCCTTGATCTATGGCAAGATAGCGCTGTGGATACCAGTTGTCAGTTTCGCTGAATGCATCATAAAAACCGTAAGGGCCAAACACTTTGTCTCCCATGTTATAAAGATGCTGCATCACCTGCAAAGAATACTCCGGTGTATATACAATGGATGACAAGGCAGCAGTAGGAGAGATGACTCCTAAATCTTCCCGTTCATTGGGGGAATGGGCGGCATAACCATTTACCGAATAACTGGCGGTCAGCCCCCAACAGTCCGGACCAAATCCTTTGTAGTGCTTTGGATTGCGGATACAGTAAGCGCGGTTGACAAGCGTAAGGTTACGCATTTCATTGAAATAACTTGGGCAGTACTCGTCTTTCAGTCCTACGGGATCAAGCCCCAGGAAGGAGTATTGCGCCCAGAAGAGCGGTCCGGCTTCGGTTCCCTGATAGCGCAGATGAAGGTCGATACCCTCTACTTTGTGCGGAGATACAATGGCTCCGTTCTGTGCCCATCCTTCGTGATATACAGCGGCAGGAACACCGTGAGTGGGTGATGCTGCGGCAAGTATATACATAATGAGACATTCATTATAGCCATGAACGGGGAAGTCCATGTCCCAACCGTATTCCGGACTCCAGTGCCAGTAGAGCACGTTCTGTCCTCCTTTGCGGTACCAGTTCCAGTCTACCTCCCGCCAGAGTTTATCAATTCTTTGTGCCAACGCTTTCTCCTGCGGAGTTCCGTCTATATAATACTGGTGTACTGCAAGTAGCCCTTGCATGAGGAATGCTGTTTCTACCAGATCTCCGCCATTGTCTTTTTGTCCGAAGGGTTTCACCTTTCCTGTTTCACCCTGCCACCAGTGCGGATAAGCACCTTTGAAGCGGTCGGCACGTTCAAGGAAGGAAACTATTTTCTCCATACGTGCCAATCCGTCTGTACGTGAAACGTAGCCACGGTCTATACCTGCCAGGATGGCCATAATACCAAAACCACTACCGCCGGAAGTAACAACGTCCGGTCCACCGGCGGGATACTTACCGTCCATGTGGATACGTTCGGGAGCAAGACCACTGTTGGGCTCGGCTCCCTCCCAGAAATAGAGAAAGGTACGTCGCTGAACTGTGTCCAGCAATGCGTCTGTAGTCAGACTGTCGGTGAGAGAAGCGTCTTTCTTATCACCTGATTTTTTATTGTTCTGACACGCCCCTGTTGCCAGTAAGAGGCAACAGAGGAGTGTATAAAAAGAGATATGTTTCATGTCTTTGTTAATTGAAAGTTGAAAATTGAAAGTTGCTGTGCAGCGTGAAACCTTGTTTAGTTGACAGTTGACAGTTGACAGTTGACAATTGACAGTTGCTGCGCTGTATACTGGCTGCGCAATCATGCTGCATAGCAACTGTCAATTGTCAACTGTCAACTGTCAATTAAACGAATGCTCGCCGTTTGTACATCTCTGCTATTAGGCCCTATCATTATGCTGAAGTCTCCGGGTTCTACCACATATTGCAGGTCGTAGTTATAGAATTTCAGCATTTCGGGTGCTATCTTGAAAGTAACAGTGCGTGTTTGGCCGGGCTGGAGATAGATTCTTTCGAATCCTTTCAACTCTTTTACCGGGCGGGTCGTACTACCCACAAGATCACGGATGTAGAGCTGTACAACTTCTCCGCCGGGGAATGCTCCGGTATTGGTAACGTTTACAGAAGCTGTCAGAACTCCCTGCATATTCATACTGGTCTGGCTCAAACTGATATCACTGTATGCAAAGGTGGTATAAGAGAGTCCGAAACCAAATGGATAAAGCGGTTCGTTCGTTACATCAAGGTAATTGCTGCGGAATTTCTCGAACCATTTACCGTCGTGTAAGGGACGTCCTGTATTTTTGTGAGCATAGTACAAAGGTATTTGTCCTACGTTTTGCGGAAAGCTCATGGTCAGTTTTCCACTGGGGTTAACGCGACCAAACAGTACATCACCAATTGCATAAGCAGCTTCGCTTCCGCCAAACCATACATTGAGGATGGCAGGTACGTTGGCTTGTTCCCAGTTCAGAACCAGCGGACGGCCTGTGAACAGTACTAATACGACCGGCTTACCGGTAGCGACCAATGCTTTCAATAACGTTTGTTGTACATCCGGCAGATCCAGATTGGTACGGCTGCTGCTCTCGCCACTCATCTCAGAGGATTCTCCCAAAGCGGCTACAATAACGTCTGCTTTGTTGGCCGTTGCTATTGCTTCTTTTAGCAGTTCGGCATCCGTACGGTTGTCACGGTTTAAAGAACGGCCAAACATGGTAGCGCGTTCTTCGTAAGCGGCATCACTGATCAGATTGCTACCCTTGGCATACAGTAGATTGATGTCAGCTCCGTTTTCCATCAGAGGAATATACCACGGTTCATTCGGCTGGTTGAGCGGCATTTCGTCCATCCGGCCTACCATTTCGCGGAGTCCTTCAATGAGTGACGGTGAACGGTCCAGTACGGCTGCTACACTCCATGTACCCGGCATATTCGTCCGGGTATCTGCCAATGGGCCGATAACGGCAATTGTTCCGGTTGCTTTCAGGGGGAGAGTCTGATTGTCATTTTTCAAGAGCACAAAGCTTTCTGAGGCAATGCGGCGGGCGGCATCCCGGTGTGAGCGGGTGAATATGTCGCGTGCCGGACGTTTCGGATCACAATATTTATACGGATCATCAAATAATCCCAGTTTATATTTGGCTTCCAAGATACGGCGACAGGCGGTGTTTAGGGTCATCATAGAAACCTTTCCTTCCTGAATCGACTTTTTCAGTGTGCTGACAAAACCGTCACTCACCATATCCATGTCTACTCCGGCATTGATGGCACGGGCTGAAACGGTTTGGAGATCACCGATACCATGGTCGATCATTTCGGAAATTCCGGTATAGTCGGTTACTACAAATCCACCGAATCCCCACTGACCGCGAAGAACATCTGTCATCAGCCATTTATTGGCTGTGGCGGGTACTCCGTCTACTTCATTGAACGAAGCCATCACACTGCCTACTCCTGCTTCAATGGCAGCTTCAAAGGGAGGGAAGTATTCGTTGTACATCCGTTGGCGGCTCATATCAACCGTGTTGTAATCCCGTCCGCCTTCTCCTGCTCCATAAAGTGCAAAGTGCTTGACGCAAGCCATAATTTCATCATTACGTTTCAGCTGGCTTGACGGCTCTTTTCCCTGATATCCGTTCACCATGGCCCGGGCAATGAGTGAGCCGAGGAACGGGTCTTCGCCGGAACCTTCGGATACCCGTCCCCAACGCGGGTCACGGCTGATGTCCACCATAGGACTGAAAGTCCATGAGATACCGTCTGCACTTGCTTCGACAGCAGCGATACGGGCCGATTCTTCGATGGCCTTCATATCCCACGTACATGATAAGCCCAATGGGATGGGGAAGATTGTTTCGTATCCATGAATGACATCCATGCCGAATAACAGAGGAATACCGAGTCGGGAATTCTCTACGGCAAGTTTCTGTACGTCGCGGATTTTTTCTACTCCTTTCAGGTTGAAGAGTCCGCCTACTTCACCCCGTTTTATTTTCCCGGCGATGTCGCTGCTCTTGGCCTGTCCGGTGGTGATATCACCGGTCACGGGAAGGTTGAGCTGGCCGATCTTTTCATCCACAGTCATCTTCTTCATCAATGCATCGATGAAACGATTCATGTCTTGTGGAGACTTTTGTGCCTGAACGCCGGAACTCCCTATTAAAAAGAGGGCGAACAGGAGGACGTAATTTCTTATTAATCTATTCATACGTTATACTTGTTTTTAGTGTAAATGGTTTCTTAATGTAGGACCGCTTTTGTCTGCGATGCGCATGCACCGTTGTCTGCGATGCACAGACAGAGTTGTCTGCGATGTACAGACAGCATTGTCTGCGATGCACAGACAAAAACGGCGAATGATTGCCATCTGAATGAGTGCTCTTATCCTGACAGTATTTTCGCTCCTAAGGGATCAGAGAATTAATAGTCCGGATTCTGTACCAGCACTCCTTTCGATTTATCTATCTCCGTCTGCGGCAGCGGTAACAGTGCATTCTTGGGCTGATAATTCAGCTTTCCTGCTGCATGAAGCACTTCTGAGGCAATGCCCCAGCGTACGAGATCATAGAAACGGTCGAACTCCATTCCAAGCTCTACCCGTCGTTCGTGCCGGATGGCGTCACGAAGCACGGTCTGATCCATCGATTCTATCTTTGGAAGAATATTCGGATTGTTGCCACGTGCCCGTGCCCGTACCATTTCAAGATCGGCATTGGCTTCTCCGGTCTTTCCCAACTCATTGGCGTAGAGACGC
>OATI01000133.1_pt1 | contig 96987 bp, 75 predicted proteins | sample 1494981 | NCBI WGS metagenome assembly OATI01 (sample SAMEA2579952, study PRJEB22360) | human gut metagenome
GTAAAATCAATACTGTATGCAGTATTCGTTTCATTTACCGTTTTTATGATTTCACTATAAGATATAATGCGAGGTTTCAAATCCAACATTATATTATATGAGACTATCGACTCTTCCCCATCAATTATGCCACGAAATACGATCCGCCCACTAATGCAATGATCTGCATCTATATCATAGAGATCTTTACTCTCAACTATAGGGATCGTAAATATATCATTTGGGGATGTAGCAATGATGGACTCTCCACCACCTTTCAAAGGCAAAGTATAAGTCCACTGCGGCTCACTAATAGAATGATCCGTGTTATTCTCAATGCTAAAGCTATAACTTTCATAAGCAGAAGCAAATCCATCCTCTTCAATTCTTCCACATACAATCTTCAAGCCCGATTGTTCTTGAATTTCTCTTCCAGTAGGCGACATCTCTGAAAGCTGGTTATTAATCGACAAAAGTTCTGTATCGTTCTTTTGCGCAAAGAGAGTACAACTAAGACTAATTAACAGCAGCATGATAATTCGTGCTTTCATACACTATTTCCTCTTTTAAATTTAGTTGTTTGAATTTTAGAATTATATCATAATAAATTAAACACCAGCAAGTTTATCAGGTATTCCCCCAACCTTATGATTACAAAGACATTAAGCTATGATTAGATATCCGACTACTCAACTGATATAAACACAAACTTACAAACAGATTCACATCACTGCCCTTTCAGATACTTGATAGTCTTAAAAGGAATACCCTCTTTATTGCATAGCTGAAGTATATAAATCTCTTGATTAAGTTCTTTCAAATCATCCCAATTGGTTATCTGCATCATATATTTTCCTTCTTTCGTATATATTTTTATGACAGAAGCATTTACAAAATCACTATGTATTGTTTGTACCCCTGTTATATCAGAATCACCTATCAAGTTCTTCAACGTTATAGTAATCTCATCTTCGCCATACTCATTGTAAACATGAAGCCAAACCCATGCATAATTAAAAGCATTAATACTACTTCGGTACACATGGGCAACAAGGGGTTCTTCAATCGTTTGCATTATCAAAGAAGGCGAATATTCCTCTCTAACTCCAACTCTCAAAAAATCAGAACCTACATAGCGAACCGTAAAATCAATACTGTATGCAGTATTCGTTTCATTTACCGTTTTTATGATTTCACTATAAGATATAATGCGAGGTTTCAAATCCAACATTATATTATATGAGACTATCGACTCTTCCCCATCAATTATGCCACGAAATACGATCCGCCCACTAATGCAATGATCTGCATCTATATCATAGAGATCTTTACTCTCAACTATAGGGATCGTAAATATATCATTTGGGGATGTAGCAATGATGGACTCTCCACCACCTTTCAAAGGCAAAGTATAAGTCCACTGCGGCTCACTAATAGAATGATCCGTGTTATTCTCAATGCTAAAGCTATAACTTTCATAAGCAGAAGCAAATCCATCCTCTTCAATTCTTCCACATACAATCTTCAAGCCCGATTGTTCTTGAATTTCTCTTCCAGTAGGCGACATCTCTGAAAGCTGGTTATTAATCGACAAAAGTTCTGTATCGTTCTTTTGCGCAAAGAGAGTACAACTAAGACTAATTAACAGCAGCATGATAATTCGTGCTTTCATACACTATTTCCTCTTTTAAAAATTTAGTACTGAAAAAAAACGGTCGATTCCCCCCACATCCATTCACTTTTTGTCATCATCTTCCATGTATCACAAAAATAATTATTTTTTCTCATTCTTTTACCTTTTTAGCTCAAGACATACAGCCGTATGTACTATTCTGTCTAAAATGGCATCTGCAAACATTTAATACATTGATTGAAAACATTTATAATTAAAGAGTCACTGAAAAGAAAATTCTTCTTCCAATGACTCCCTGTTCATATAAATCCTCCCTCAAGAACTTTATAAGAACTTATTTTATGAATTTCGTACTATATGATTTACCATCTTCGTCTGCAACCTGCAAGCCGTAAACGCCTTTACCTAATGAGTTAATATCAATATTATTATCAAGAACTTTACCTTCTTGTACTATCATCGAGGAATTCAAATCCAAGACTTTATAATCTGTTATCAACTTATTGATATTTCTCTTACGGCTATTTCTCAGTTCTAAAGATATAACATTTTTATCTACGCGTGAGCTTAAAGTATACGTTGCCGGCACTAATGGGGACACAAGCAATTGTTCACTAATAGTTTCTCCATTCTTGTTCATCGCACGCAATCTAAAAGTTGTACTATACTCTTTATCAACCGATGCAATGAAATAGCCAGCTCTTATATCCTCAACATAGAAAGTAAATGGCACTGGAGATCCTTCTTCCAACTGTTCTACCAGGATACTTTCAGTCCCCTCCACATTCTGAAATGCAATTTTCACATCAGCATAATATTCATCATCCGAAGCTCTGGTTTGTGGCATTACTTTAGAGAATGCCAGTTGGGGCTTCTGAGGAAGATAGTCCAGAAGGAAGAGACGAGATATAAATCCAGAAGGATAACCTTCATAATTAACCCGACAACGCAAATACCCATCACTGGAGCGCGCATATTGATCTGCTTTATTAGGGTCAATAGAGGAGGGCATAAATGAAACCCCATCCAGGTTTTCAGAAGAGGGTATAAACTCCCAAGTACCATCTTTACGTAAAACACTAACCGCCCAGCCACCATACATAATATTCCCTTTATCATCTACAGCATGAGAACTAAATTGCCGTATATAGTTATATACTTCATCAGAAGTAAAACCTATTTCATTAAACATTTCCGGTATATTTGCATTCTCTTGTTCATCACTATCCATATTCTTTTTAATACCAGTAAACGAACACGCTTCGTTATATTTTTTTACATCTTTTGTTGATGTAGGAGCGGTAGTTGCCCCACCTCCTCCTTCGCCAATAGGAATATCAGTATACCATCCCATAGCTTTCAAAAAAGGTTTAAACCATGTACCTAAATAACGTATAGAAGTACCTCTTGGCAAATCAAGTTGCATTAATTTCGTTTCATTATTAGCTTCATCAGGTTTAAAAAAAGACAAAGAACGATATTTCTCAAATATAGGAGGAGAGTACAGATTATACTCAGTTTCAGTTCCACCATAAGGATTAAACATTATTGTCGCATTACCAGAAGTAGCATAATTATATGCATTTATCGAATCATATCCATTTTGTAAATATCGATCATAAACGGATGCCAAAGCGTATTCGTCATAAAGAGCAATTGACTCTCTCGTTACATTTATAGTTCGATCCACATTATTAGTATTAGCAGTAAAGCAAAATCCAAGAACTTTACAAAGCTCACGTAATGCAACGGTCACAAAATCATATTTATCTTCCGTAATAAAATCCAATGAATATGAAAATATATCATCATTACTAAAAGTAATAATGCCATCAGGACTATCAAAAAAGCTCATCAAGACATTGACACCCTCAAGTCCATTATCTCGTAATCTATACTTTATCGTAGGTCTAAAAACCTCTTTAATACCCTCTTTCATCGGGCGCATATTACAAATATCAAAAATAGGGGTTGTTTGAGCTATCGCATTACCTTCTACTCGTAATCTTCCAAATTTGACTTTCACTTTTATTGGTAATGCCGTAGGCATCTGCTCTTCTAAAAGACGACAAGCATATTCAAAAGCACTCTTTCTTTCCAGATTCTGCTCCCATTCCTCTCCCTCGTACTGAACTTGAATAACTGTTGCACCTATAACTTCACGTACTACTGGTTTAGGAAGAATTTCATTACGAAAGAAATCAGTTCCGAAACTAATTGTTTCTAACTCATTCTCCTGTGCATAAGAGAGAGAGCTTAACCCAAACATACAAAATAATAGTAATAGTTTGTTCATAATCCATATTTTTTTATAAATAATATATCATCTATTTTTCACCATCTTAAATGTTGTTTTTTTTGAGGAGAAACGGTCTTTATATGAAATGAAATAAACACCTTCTACTAACTTTGAGACATCAATATTGCTCATCGGTATCCCAACATACTTTACAAGTCGTCCACTTGAATCATATATAGATATAGGGAAGATAGTATCCATACCATCTTGTACATATAATATATCCCTTACAGGATTTGGATAAAACGGTACATTTTCTACCTTAACAGCCGGAATAGAGGTAGCTACTTTAGAGTTCCATAAAGTATCTCTACTTGTTACTGCCCCACAAAAGTTGACAGCAGAAAATACAAAATAACGATCACCATCATAAAATTCTAAAAGTCCAATCCCTTTTTCAGCATCTATAACAGGCTCAAAATAAGTTATTAACGTCACATAAGTATATTTATCTTTTTCTATACTGGCAATATCTTCCGCTCTACATGAATTAACCTGTAAAGTCATACATCCATCATCATAAATATTCCATTGCTCATCATAGTTACTCCATGTAACATCCAATACTTTTACTTTGGGGATAGAAGGAAGCAGATTTATATAAAACTCCTTATCAAGTTGTATTTTTCGTCCTTGATACTCTCCCTCAAAAGTAACTTTTCCTTTGAAGTAAGTGGAGCTATCATTCTCGACTATATATCTTCTATACTCGGGGTTGGAATTTTCATACGGTGACGAATCTATCATAATTCCATAATCTATAGAAGTAGCATTCTTCACAGTCACGTAATTTCCTTGCTTTGCTTCAACACCAAAATTCCATTTACAAACATCAGGAATTACACGCCTTCCTGTCTTATCCACCACATGAAAAGCACAACTGTCATTAAGCAATAAAGCACCATATTTATCCAAAGAGCTAACACTCGGTTTTATCACAGTTCCCGAAAGGATATACTCAGCCTGTGCATAAATATCGCAAGAATAAGTAAAAACTAATATAAGAGCAAGCAGTATTCTCATTTGCATATTTTTTTTGTTCTATTTTCTCCGTTTGCATATGTAATCATTATAATATATATTCCTTTCGGCAAACGTTCAACATCTTCATACTTTTCTGTTTTAAGAATAAATCTCCCTTGTATATCTCTTACTTCCACCTGCACAATATTTGGATTTGTCACTTTCTCTTCTATTTGAGTAGAATCATCTAATAATACATTCAATTGCTTTGGAATTTCAACAGTATAATATGCTTTTCCTACTTTGTTTTTTAATTCTAAATCCACCCATGTACTTCCATCCCTATAAATATTCTCAAAATGAAGATGAGCCATATACGGTACTTCATAAGAACGAGATCTAATTGCAATACTAAATTCTTCGGATAGTTCCGCATAAAGATTATCAGCTCCACTATAAATTGCCGTTAAATCAAGATTATAAAATTTTGTCCCGGGAATTAGATTTATGGCATCTACTTTCACCGATATAAAAGTTGGTTTAGTAGCAAGATATACATAAAACACCTTATACATATCTTTCCCATTGACGGTAGCAGTCAAACTTATTCGGCCTTTAATATCCCCATTTATATTTTTATAATACTTTGTTAAATCATCGATCTTATCTATGCTAAAATCTGAAGATTTTCCTACTTTAATAGAATCAAAGACCATCTCATTATTCAGCAATTCATATTTCCACGAATAATCCGTAATACTCCCGGAAGTTGTTTCTGCATGGAAACTATAAGTTTGAAACGCAGAAGCCATTCCTGTAGCATCAATGTCTGTTGCTATTATCTTCAGACTATTCTCAGGTTCTTCCCAACCAATCGTTCTAAGAACGTCTAATGTCTTTTCATCTATTTGTTGATTTTTATCTCCAATTCGCATATCATATGACATCAAATCACCTTCCGTATCAAAATAGCTCAAATAATTATAGCCTTGGAATGCAGGTGAAGCATATAGTTTAAAGTTATTGTTATTAGGAGTTTTATAATAGACATTATCACCCTTCACGAATGAAATAAGCTCCTGACTCGTACGGCCATTATTGGGCATCTCATTTAAATGTACATTATTAGAGTTAACAATCAAATTATCAAAAGGAGAGAAATACCTTCTTGTAGAAAAAACAATTCCTTTCACGGCATTATTAACAACAGAAGAACCAAATCCTAATGACATAGCAATAGCACGCAACATTGCTGTTGTTAGATTTTTCTTATCCGTAACTTCTCCATTAAAACTATAACCCCAATCTACATCATCGTTTATTTGAATTATAGCATCCTCCTCTTCTGTCCGCTTCCCATCAGCTAAGAAATTTATATAATAACTTTGAGGATAGGACTCATTACTTCCCGGCAATAAAGTATATCTTACCTGAGCAGCGAAATCAGCTGCTCCCACTCCCATTCTTTCTTTTTCAAACTTTAGAATTATCTTTTTAGGAATATATAGTTTCTCCTCCCACAGTTGTGCGGCGGCCCTTATACAACATTGCATTTCCTCACTCATTCCAGCCCCACACTTCACCTCAATAACTCCCCCAAAATCGCTACTTAAACGCTCTGTTCGTAGTAAACAAGGTTTTATTGTCTGCGCACTTACAGGAGAAGTATCCAGACGTCCTTCAAATACAAGAATCGTGTCTTGTTGAGCAAGCACTGCCCCTATGCCTTGCAGGGTCAAAAAGCTGACTAAAATCAATAAATATTTTTTCATCGCGTCAAGTATTAGCAGAAATCATTTTTTATTATAATCAAAATAGGAGCTATTTATTTTACTTCAAACACTCCGTAAATATATCCTCCATACGAATTTGTTAGTTCTAACAAATAGACTCCGGGAGAGTAATCCTCAACAGAAATACTATATTTCTCAGGATTATTAATCAGAAGATAATGAGAGTATATAGTCTGATTAGCTTTGGAAATAGCTATCGAGACATCGCCTGCTGCTTTCAAAAACCCGAGAGAAATAATGGAATTTTCCAAAGATGCAGTTACAGGTATAAAAGGTACAGAACGATTGTCTTTATCTATATCATCATCACCTTTCCAATGTCCAGAAAAAGAAATTTGCTCCCATAATGAGATAAACCCACCATCACTCTCTTGTGCAATAATTGTACAACTAAAACAAACTAATAGAAATAGAATAATTCGTGCTTTCATCTTTTGCTTTTTTTCATGTTTTTGTTGTACAAAAGTAGAAAATTGGTTTCAACAAACAAAAAATAAGACATGGACTAAAAAATAGCACATACACATCTATTAATCAACAACATAACAATAAAACAGCCTAATATAGGTGGACTATTTAGACTTATGATTTCGACATTTTTGCAAAAAAGTTTCTATTGAATCTTCTTTTACTAATTCTAAACGCTCCTTTAAGCGCGATTTTGCTTTAAATATTGTATGTTCATCTTTACTATCAAAAAGAATCATTAATTCTTTAGTCGTAAATCCTAAAAACAGAAATGTTAGAAGTTTAATATCATGTTTGGTTAATTGATTATATTCACTCTTCAATTTGATTAGAGAATCATTATAAAGACAATTCACTAAATTAAATATTTTATCCCACTCCTTAGGTGTTAATTTTTCTACAAGTACCTCCCCATTCTTTAACATCTTAACCAATATGGTAATATCCATTTTATTACGTAACTCTTCATTTTCTGTAGTCAACACTTCTATTTTTCGGGATAATTCTTTTACTTCACAATCAACATGGGCATTCGTTTCCCCCCGCTGTTGCTTATACATTTCAATTTCATTCTGAAAAAAAATTATTTTCTTATTATTCTTTTCTATTACTTTTCTGGTTTGTATTACTTCCAATTTTACACGCCCATATCTAACATAGAAAAAATACACTATCCCGGAAAACAAAATCACAACAATCAGATAAATAATATGTAAGACCCTCTTCTCTAATTTACCCCGTAACACTTCGGTTTCAAATTCTTCCTTTTGGTATTTAGCCTGAAGCTGTACCAACGCTTCTCGTTTTCTATCATTTTCAGCCATATATAATAAAGAATCTGACCGTTCTTTCAAAATAAGAGCATGTTGATAATCATGATCTGCCTTAGCCAACTCTGCCAAACACCCATAAGCTTCGGAAGCAGTAAATAGATTATCACTATTCAAACAAAGTTTTAAATACTTCGTTGCATCTTGTTTATGTCCCATTAATTGATATAAACGCCCTAAGGACATATAATGAAGTACAAATCTATCTTTATTAGGTTCTTCATCGAGAATCCTCAGAAAAATTTCTTCAGCCCTGGAATATTGTTTTTCAAAACAATACATTTTTCCAAGTATTTTAAAAGCACTGATTTTCAACCGAATTGGATTATTTGTGAGTAAGTGCAAACTCGTCATTGTATATTGATAGACACTATCCATCTCCTGTTTTAAGAAAAAAGAACGTGCCATCATTTGATAAGTATAGGCTGCCCCTAATGTATCTTTTGCCTGATAATAATAAGAAATAGCTTGACGACAACAATGAATAGCTTCATTATAAAATGATTGTTCTTTATTTAAAACTGACATATCTGTAAACATCAATCCCATTATCTTATGCTCTTTCGTCTCTTTCAAAACTCGCCGGGCTTCCCAATAGACTTTCATAGCCCGCGTGGTTTCCCGTTTTCCTTGAAGTACACGTCCATAATAATACAATGCTTTACCATATTTACTTTTATCCTTTTTCTTCTTGAAATAATCGATAGCAAAAGTAATAGAAGAGTCAGCAGACATATCCATATAATTCTTATCACGTGCCTGAGTCAGTAACAACACATAATCTGCACGTTCCTGACCTGACAACTTATCGGGACAAGATATTTTCCTTAATAGATTTAATGCACTATCAGGGTATACTTCCATACACTGCTCCGCTTGCCGAAGAGTTACTATAACCTCTTCTGGTGCAGAGAAACAAGCAACGAAAGCTGCAATGAGAAAAGACAAAAAGAAAATGCGATTATATTTCATTCGTAAAAATGATTAAAAGTGAAGGTTTCACGGGCAGATCTTCTTCGTTACTACTTTTCCATCTGAATAGGTAATCGTCACAATATACATTCCTATCGATAGATGATTAACAGCCTCATAATTTTCTGTTTGAAGGAGAAGCCTTCCTTGCATATCCCTTACTTCAACTTGTGAAATGCTTGATTCTGCTGTGACTTCTATGATCGGATCGGGATTCAGCTGACTCGGTATTTCTACCATATAATACGCTTTTCCCACCTTGTTTTTTAATTCTATCTCAACCCAAGCCATTCCTATCATATAAACACCTTCAAAATGTAATTTAGTAAGATAAGGTTCATAGACATAAGCACTTTCTCCAAAACTACTATTTTCCTCTGTTTTAAAAGCATAAAGAAAATCAGTACCTGTATATATTAGCGCTATATCAAGATTATAAAATCTTTTTTGAGGAATTGGAGTTATAGCTACTTTCACCGATACAAAAGTAGGTTCAGTAGCAAAATACACATAGAATGTTTCAGACTTCTTTTTCCCATCGGCAGTAGTAGCAGTCAAACTGATCTTACCCTTAATATCTGCATTAATATTCTTATTATACTTCGTTACATCATCTATCTCGTCTATACTGAAATCAGAAGAATCTCCTGTTTTGATAGTGACAAACTCCATTTCGTTATCCAACAGTTCATACTTCCATGAATAATTCGCTATACTCCCTGAAGTGGTTTCGGCATGAAAATTATAGCTTTGAGAAGAAGAAGCAATACCCGTATCATCAATGCCTTCTGCTATTATCCTTAAATTACTTTCAGGTTCCTCCCAGCCAATTGTTCTGAGAACTCCCAATACTATCTCATCTATTTGCTGAATTTTATCTCCTGTCCTGGTATTGTATGCCATCAAGTCACCATCAAAATATAGATAATTCAAGTAATTATAACCTTGGAACCTGCGAGAAGTATACAATCTGAAGCTTTCATTAGCAGACGTTTTACAATAAACACGCTCTTCCGACACAAATGAAGAAAGTTCCTGGCTTGCAGCTCCATTATTCGGCATTTCATTCAGACGGACATTATTGGAATCAACAATCAGATTATCAAAAGGAGAGAAACATCCCTCTATAGAAAAGATAATGCCATGTGACACATCATTTACAACCGATGAACCAAAGCCTAACGAGATGGCAATGGCACGTAACATGGCTGTTGTGAAATTCTTCTTATCCACAGCCTTTCCGTTAAAACTATACTCCCAATCCGTGTCTTCATTAATCAGGATAATAGCATCCTCGTCATATACACGTTCGTCATCAGTTAAGAAATTCTGATAATAACTATTGGGATATGTGGTTTTCGCATCGGGGAATGACGTATATCTCACCTGAGCCTGAAAATCAGCAGCTTCTGCTCCCAACTCTTTTTTCTCAAACTTCAAAACTACATTTTCAGGAATATATAACTTTTCTTCCCAGAGTAGAGCGGCGGCCTTTATACAATGCTGCATTTCATCATCTATTCCGGCTCCACATACTACTTTAATCACTCCTCCAAAATCACTACTCAAACGTTCTATTCGAGGCAAACAAGGTTTCATGATTTGCGATCCCCATGGAGTAGTATTCATATGTCCTTCGAATACTAAAATTGTATCTTGCTGAGCCATAGTTAAACCTATGCTCTGTAGTGTCAACAAACCAACCAAAACTAACAAACATTTTTTCATAGTTTTAAATATTAGAAGAAATAACAATATTCAGTACCAGAACAATAAATGTCCTCATCGACAAATCTTCCTCGTTACTACTTTTCCATCCGAATAGGTAATCGTCACGATATACATTCCTCTCGATAGACGATTAATATCCTCATAATTCTCTGTTTGAAGAACAAGCCTTCCTTGTATATCCCTTACTTCAACCTGTGAAATACTTGATTCCATTGTTACTTCTTCTATGGAATCAGGTTTCATCTGATTGGGAATTTCAACTGTATAAGACGTTGTTCCCACATTGTTCTTTAATTCTAAAACGACCCAGACTCTTCCACCCTTGTAAATATTTTCAAAGTGAAGATGAACGATGTACGGTTCTTGATAAGAACGCGATCTAATTACAATGCTGAACTCTTCATAGAGTTCTGCATAAAGAGATTCAGCACCACGAAATTCGGCTGTTAGGTCAAGATTATAAAAATTTGATCCGGGAATTGGAGTAATGGCATCTACAGTCACGGAGATAAAGACTGGTTTATCCGTCTCTTCCAAAGCAGTTGACCGAAATTCCTCTAATGTATTTAAATCACCTTTCATGTCACGGGACATCACAAAGCTTGTGCCCTGTAGTGTCAACAAACAAACCAAAATCAATAAATATTTTTTCATAGCTTTAAATATTAGTAAATAAGGAAACTCTATCACAACGATAACAGAAGCAGTTTGCTTCACTCCCAGACATCAATCATAAGTATATCCTCCTAATATTCCTATGATACAGAATAGCATAACATGAAAGTTACAACATAAGGCAATCTATAATTATGCCTCACTTGTAACTAAGTAAGATATCAAACTTTACAAAAGTAATAAAAATTAAAAGGAACGAGTCTTTTATCTTTAAATAATATGTAACTTTTTAAGTCAGGACAAACAGAATAGTATAAGTTTCAAAGAGTATCATGCTCTCAACCGAATAACAAACCGGCTACCTTTGCCCAACTCACTCTCTACAGTCAACGTGCCGCCATGTGCTTCTACGAAATCCTTAGAGATGGAGAGTCCCAGGCCACTGCCTTGCACTTTAGTACCGGGTACACGGAAATAGCGGTCAAAAATGCTCTGATGATAACGAGGATCGATGCCTTTACCAAAATCCTGTACATAGAGCTCTATCTGGTCACCTTCTTGCTGAGCACCAATAACCACACGTCCGTTCTCCCTTGAATAGCGGATGGCATTACTTAGCAGATTGGTAAGTACCCAGGCTATTTTTTCACTATCTACAAACAATTTGCCGATCTTCTCTTCCGGATATTCCACTTCAATCTGTATATTGAACTTATCAGCCTGAACCTGATTGGCCTTGATAGCATATTCAATCAGTTCAATGGGTTTCGTGATCTTGGGCATCATCTGGAGTTTTCCGGCTTCTACCTGTGTCATATTCAGCAGTTCACCGGTAATCTCCAACAGGCGCTGGCTACTGTCTTTAATGCTCTTAGACAGCTGTTCCTGCTCTTCATTCAACGTACCCACACGCTTATCTTCCAGTAGTTGAAGGCTCATCATGATAGCAGAAATAGGAGTTTTCAACTCATGGGAAATGGTAGAAATAAATGTGGTTTTAGCTGAATCCAGCTCTTTAAATTCGGTGATATTCTTCAGAAGGATAACATCGCCCAACTTATGAGGTTCGTCTTTATCGGCATTGCTACTGTTGATAGGGATATAGGCAGCCTTGAAATAACTCTCTTTGTTATCTGCATAAATTTTCAATGGTTCTTTCTTATCGCCGGGGCTAACGAGTTCGCGAATCAAGCGACGGAGAAGGTCATTTTTCAAAGAGAGCTCTTCGGCAGATTGACGGATCACGTTTTCTCTTTTCAAATTGAGCACATTCAGTGCCTCGTTGTTGATGAAAAGAATTTCACGCTCGGTATTCAATCCGATAATAGGCTCATTGATACTATTGACAATGGCTTCCAGAAACTTTTTGGCGGAAAGGATATCGGCAAGCGTACTGGCCCGATATTCGGTGAGGCGTTCTGCCATACGATTAAAACTGTCAGCGACTTCCCTGAATTCTTCACTGTTTTTCATATCAAGGCGCTTTTCGTAGTTATGATTGGCTATTTCAAGAATACCTTGTTTAAGCTCCAGAATAGGCTTACTAATGGAGCGCGGTAACCAAAAAAGCAGAACCAGACCTGTGAGTACACAAATACCTCCTGTAACAGAAATCCATAATAAAGCCCGTTCGAGGGCAGGCATAGCAGCGGGGCTGTCCGGTTCCGTAGCAGTCAGTAGCTGCAGGTTGACAACAGATAGAGTTACCAATAAAATAATCATTCCGGCCAGTATCCCGATTCCGAAAAGTAATTTCGTTTTTATATTCATGATTTATAGAAGTTTTTTAGTTTGTGAGTTCTTTAGTTTACTTACAAACTCATTCCACTGCAAGTATAATCAAATCTACGTTTGCTTGTGCCAGATTTGCCAAAAACTTTTTATAGGTGAACACTGCACAAAGGGCATTCGAAGCACGTAAACGGGGACTTCCCATACAGATAGTTGTTACCTGTCTCTCACGACACGTCCGGACAATGCTTCCAAGTACATCCTTCGATTGTACCTGAACAACTTCTCCCCCCAACTCAGCTACCAATTTAAAATGATTTAATAAATGACGCTGACTGGCAAGATCTATCCGGTCCATACTCTCACGGGGTGTCTGCACATAAAGGGCAACAAAAGTGGTATTGTAACGGGTAGCCAGACGGGCTGCTTTACGGATAATACGCCGGGGCGTCTTTTCATGGCTGCTAATACAAGCCATAAACTTTTCATGCCGGACACCCATACTCATTACAACTTCGTTCTCTACTTTTTTTTCTACACGCAACGCTACCTCTTTCAGAGCGAGTTCGCGTAACTGAAGGATATTCTCCGTTTTAAAGAAGTTATTCAAAGCTACCTGAATTTTATCCGGACGATATATCTTTCCGGCTTTCAAACGGGTTATCAGTTCCTCGGCGGTAAGGTCGATATTCACCACTTCATCTGCCTCTTGTAACACACTATCGGGAACACGTTCTTTTATTTCGATGCCGCAAATGTCCTGCACTTCTTCGTTTACACTCTCGATATGCTGAATGTTAATGGCAGAGATTACATTAATACCCTCATCGAGCAGTGTCAGTACATCCTGCCAACGTTTCTCGTTCAAACTACCTTCAACATTGGTATGTGCCAACTCATCTACAATCACGATTTCCGGGTGGATACGGATGATGGTTTCAAGGTCCATCTCTTCCAGTTCTTTCCCTTTATAAAAAATCTTCCGCCGCGGAATCAGCGGCAAGCCCTCTATGAGTGCCTCTGTCCCGGCACGCCCATGTGTTTCGATGTATCCTATCTGCACATCTACCCCGTTATCGAGTAAATCATGTGCTTCCTGAAGCATACGATAGCTCTTACCCACACCGGCAATCATCCCGATATAGACTTTAAATTTTCCCCGGCGTGACTTCTTTATCAGATCCAGGAAATGCTGCACACTCTCTTCTCTATCCATACTTCTATCTATTTTTCAATCCCATAAAGCTGTGCCAAAAGTCTAAAAAAGCTATCAAGCTGCAATTCAATAACGCGGATTAACGCAAATTATCGCAGATTTAATTTAATCTTTGCGTTAATCAGCGTTAATTTGCGTTTTAATAATAACGAGTTTTACTTTTTACACATCCTCAAGATACTAATTAGTTATGCCAGAGTTTAGTTAGGGTTTCAAAGTAATGCCGAAAACCAAATGGGCATCTTCCATACGCGGATTCCAGATGGCTTGTGCAAAAACCGGCAGGGAAAACCGATCACTAAACCGGATGGCAGTTGTTCCTTTCAAAGCAATATTGGTCACTGCAAAACCATTGCAATTGTACTGAGGAGCAGTGTAGGGAACAATGCCACACGTCACATTCAGATCTACTGTCTTCACATTGAACGGATAGTTGAATTCCATATAAGAGGAATAATTCTGTTTCATTTCTCCCCGGGCATTCTCCTTTTTATCCTGTCCGGCAAACATCGTGTACCAGGCAATTGAAAGCGGAAACTTTTCAACCGGCAGCGTATAAGCCAGTCCTGCTTCAAAGTGATGCGCTGTTTCATGGCTTTTGAATTTAAAATAATTGCCTGTCCCCTGTCCGGGCCACCAAAGGTCTGCTACTGAAAGGGTCAGCCCTGTACTTCCAAAAGCATAAGCAGCGGTCAGGTCTATTTCTTTATTCGCTCTTCCTTCTGAGGCCTGACAACCATCGAAATCGGTTGATCCCCAGGCCGTCAATGAAAAGCCACCGATAGTAAAGCCTAAGGTTGGCTGGATACTGGCTCCGGTCTGATACATTCCACGCCATACATATGAGCTGACTAAGTCGCCCTGTACGGTAAATTCCTGTGCCTGTGTGTTGGTGGTTGCCATTAAGCAACCAACTACAGCTACCAATGGGCCTAAAAATACTTTCTTACTAAAAACCTTCATATACTACAATGTTTATTTTGCTTTTTCCAAAGCAATGTTCAGTTTCAATACATTCACTTTCTCTGTTCCAAAAAGTCCTAATAAGGGCTTTTCTATCGTTTTGTCGACAATCTCTTTTACCTGTTCCTCATGCATTCCACGTGCCTGTGCCACTCTTTTCACCTGTACATAAGCACAGGCGGGAGTGATATCCGGATCGAGTCCCGATCCACTGGCGGTTACCATCTCGGCAGGAACCTCACTACGGTTCAGGTAGGGATGATGAATGAGGAAGGTATCAATGCGGGCTTCCAGTTCAGCCAGATATTCGGGATTCGTAGGGCCTTTGTTACTGCCGGAAGAGCTCGTAGCGTCATAGCCATCTCCGGCACAGGAAGGACGACCCCAGAAATAAATATCTTTTGTGAAATTCTGTCCCACATTGGCGGCACCTACTACCTTACCATTCAATGTTACCACTTCGGCATTTCCTTTATTCGGTCCTGCCACCTGTGCAAAAAGCCACAGAATAAGGACATAAAACACTGCAAAGAATACGCAGAACGCAAGCGTTATTTTAAATGATTTCAATAAAGTCTTCATCGTCATATTATTTAAAAGAATAAACTTACTACCAAATCGATCAACTTAATCCCGATGAAAGGTACAATTACCCCTCCCAATCCGTATATCAGCAGATTACGGCGAAGCAGTGCACTGGCACCTATCGGTTTGTACTGTACCCCCTTCAAAGCAAGTGGAATCAGGATCGGAATAATGATAGCATTGAAAATTACAGCCGACAGAATAGCACTCTCCGGACTATGCAAGCCCATGATATTGAGCGCTGCCAACTCGGGGATAGCCACCATAAACAAAGCAGGTACAATTGCAAAGTATTTGGCTACGTCGTTGGCTATCGAGAATGTAGTCAGTGTACCGCGTGTCATCAGTAGCTGTTTGCCGATCTCTACAATCTCAATCAGCTTGGTAGGGTCATTGTCAAGGTCTACCATATTACCGGCTTCTTTGGCCGCCTGTGTGCCACTATTCATTGCTACGCCCACATTGGCTTGTGCCAGTGCAGGAGCGTCATTCGTTCCGTCGCCCATCATCGCCACCAGTTTGCCGGCTTCCTGTTCTCTCCGGATGTATTCCATTTTATCCTCCGGTTTGGCTTCGGCTATGAAATCGTCTACTCCCGCCTTTTCTGCAATATATTTGGCAGTCAACGGATTGTCTCCGGTCACCATAACGGTTTTCACTCCCATCTTACGCAGGCGTTCAAAACGCTCCTGAATGCCCGGTTTGATGATGTCCTGCAACTCTATCACCCCGGTAACCCGCTGATTGACGCATACCACCAGCGGTGTCCCCCCATTGCCGGAAATAGCTGCAATAGTCTCTTCCACTTCCTTCGGAAAGGTGTTCCCGGCCTTTTCTGCAATCCGGCGGATAGCGTCAAATGCCCCCTTGCGAATCTGGGTACCATCGGACAGATCAACGCCCGAACATTTCGTTTCGGCAGTAAACTTAATCATGCGCGCGCCGGTTGTGTTCAGGTTCCGCATTCGCATCCCCGACTCACGTCCCAACTCTACAATCGATTTACCTTCGGGAGTTTCATCGGACAGAGAGGCCAGCAGACAGGCTTCCACAAACGCACGTTCATCTACTCCCGGTGCCGTATGGAATTTGGTTGCTTTACGGTTACCAATGGTTATCGTACCTGTTTTATCCAATAGCAGCGTATCAATGTCTCCGGCTGTCTCAACGGCTTTACCGGATTTAGTAATCACGTTGGCACGCAACGCACGGTCCATACCGGCAATGCCAATGGCGGAAAGTAATCCTCCGATAGTAGTCGGAATGAGGCAGACAAACAGTGAAAGAATGGCAGCAATAGAAATGGCTGTGCCCGGATGATCAATGTTAGTATAATCGGCAAAAGGAATCAGTGTGATACAAACAATCACAAATACCAGCGTAAAACCTGCCAGCAAGATAGTCAGGGCAATTTCATTCGGCGTTTTCTTTCGGCTGGCACCTTCTACGAGGGCAATCATCTTATCAAGAAAACTCTCACCCGGTTGCTGAGTCACCAATACTTTAATGTTATCCGAGAGTACCTTCGTTCCGCCCGTCACCGAGCTTTTGTCTCCTCCGGCTTCTCTGATAACGGGTGCTGATTCTCCCGTTATAGCACTCTCGTCGATGGAAGCTAATCCTTCAATGATCTCACCGTCGGCAGGAATCGTATCTCCGGCTTCACAAACAAAGACATCTCCTTTCTTTAGCTTTGAACTGCTCACGGTCTGAAGTTTCTCACCTGTCATCAATTTTGCAGGAGTCTCTTCGCGCGTCTTACGCAAACTATCTGCCTGTGCTTTGCCCCGTGCTTCGGCAATGGCCTCGGCAAAATTGGCAAACAACAAAGTGGCAAACAGAATAACGAATACCAGCAGATTGTATCCGAATGAACCGTAATGATCTCTACTCAGGGAGAGGATGGTAACCACCAGCATAATAACCGTTACTATCTCCACTGTAAACATAATCGGATTCATCATCATCGTTCGTGGATTCAACTTCACGAATGATTGCTTTAAACTCTCTATGACTTGCTCCTTTTGAAATAAAGAAGCCGATTTATTCTTTTTCATACTCTTTACTTATAGACTAAAATGTTCAGCAATCGTACTCAAGGCGTGTACAGGGAAGAATGACAAAGCAGCGACGATAAAAATAACTGCAAACGTCATGACGCCGAAAGTTGCTGTATCTGTTTTCAATGTGCCGGCGCTCTCGGGGATAAACTTCTTCTGAGCCAGCAAACCCGCAATAGCTACTTGCCCGATGATAGGAATGAAACGACTGAGAATAAGTACAATACCGCAGGAATAGTTCCAGAAATAAGTATTATCACCCAAGCCTTCAAAACCGGAACCGTTGTTGGCAGCCGAAGAGGTAAACTCATAAAGCTGTTCGCTCAGCCCATGAAAACTGGGGTTATTGAGCCAGCCTCCTTCACTCGCCACAAAATCCGGATGATGTACATATAGATAGCTGGACAGAGCTGTACCAACAAGAATCACGAACGGATGGAGCAGAGCCACAATGGTAGCTATTTTCATTTCACGGGCCTCTACCTTCTTTCCCAGAAATTCCGGTGTACGTCCCACCATTAATCCGCTGATAAATACGGCTATTATGATAAAGGTGTAATAGTTCATCCATCCCACACCAACACCACCAAACCAGGTGTTTATCTGCATGTTCAGCATCTCGATCAACCCACTAAGCGGCATAGTAGAGTCGTGCATACTATTTACCGATCCGTTGGAAGTCACCGTAGTTGTCACACTCCACAGAGCACCGGAGGCTGAGCCGATACGTACTTCTTTTCCTTCCATGGCTCCACCGGACTGGGCAATTCCCATTTTGTCGATACGCGGATTACCACCCATTTCCTGGCTCACGTTGATAAAGACTCCTACCAGATAGGCTGCCAGCATAACTCCAAATATGCTATATGCCAGTTTCTTACGTTTAATGTAGAATCCAAAGGCAAAGACCATTGCCATAGGAATAATCAGGATAGACCAGCATTCTACCACATTGCTCAGGAAAGTAGGATTCTCCAGGGGATGTGAAGAGTTGACTCCAAAATACCCTCCACCATTCGTACCCAGCTGCTTGATCGGTACGATAGCTGCCGTAGGCCCTTGCGAAACCATTTGCTCCTGTCCTTCCAGTGTGGTTACTTTCATCTTACCGTCAAATCCCATTGGCGTACCCTGTAAGATAAGAATAAAGCCCACAATCAATGAAAGCGGCAACAGGATACGTGTACAACTCACTACCAGCAGTTGCCAGAAGTTACCAATTGTTTTCGTGGTTTTAGCAGCCATCGCCTTCATCATACCCGCCATAGCAGCCATACCGGTTGCAGCAGTTATAAACTGGAAGAGCATAATTACGAACAACTGCGTAAAGTAAGTCAGCCCGCTTTCGCCGCTATAGTGCTGCAAGTTGCAGTTGACCATAAAACTAATACAGGTATTGAATGCCTGATCGGGTGTTTGCGGTCCGTTCCCATCAGGGTTTAAAGGAAGCCATCCCTGAGAAATCAAAAGCACCATTCCCCAGAAGAACCAGAATGCATTCAGAATCAATAATGATTTGAGGAATTGTTTCCAGTTCATCTCTTCCTGCGGACGGATGCCGCATACTTTATAAATTATTCTCTCAACAGGAGCCATGAAGTCCGACCAGCTCTTCTCTCCTTTATAAACCTTAGCGATGTACTTTCCTAACGGATAGGCAAGTACCACCATCAGGATCACCTGTAAAACTACACCTAAAATTTCTGTATTCATTGCTTCATTAAAATTTTTCCGGTTTGATGAGTACGTACATCAGATAACCGAAGATTGCGATACCTATCACAAATAGTATTGTATACATAAATCTAATTCTCCCTTTCTTTAAATCTTCTCAAACCAATCTACACATTTCCAAAAGAGCCAGAAGCAGGCAAAGCCGCTCAAGAGGCAGAAAATAAATGATACTGTAATTCCCATGTTTTTACCTTGTTTTAATTGTTACTAATAGTTTTTACCTGATTTACGATGTGCCAATTGCGTGCCAAAAGCGGAAAGAAAGTAATAAAGCGATAAGTATCAACAGATTATATCACGAAGCATTTAAAAGAAGAAACAGCGCTACCCTTCCATTTTGAAAAGGATTGCACTGTTTTGAAAGAATGGAAAGCGTTGTTCCATTAAAGGGTTCGTCAGGGATGTCGTAGACAAACCTATCGAAGCTCGTAGAGGAGCGTTGTTTTACATGTACATGTAAAGCTGTACGACATGTGCATGTCGTGCTGCTCCACATGTGCATGTCGTGCTGCGTTACATGTACATGTAAAACAACGTTCCCCGGTGAGAAAAACAACGCTCCTCTACGAGATAAGGAAAGTATCCCGGTGAGTAAACACATGAAGAAAGGTGAGAGTGACATACCCTGCCAACGCAGCCCAATTGGCACATTGGCACATCAACATATTGCCACATTATTATAGTTTATATTCCTCGATTTTACGATACAACGTGGTAAGTCCTATTTTAAGCAGACGGGCCGCTTCTGTTTTGTTCCCTTTGGTATACTCCAACACACGGGCAATATGCCGGCGCTCCATGGCAGATAATTCAAAACTCCCCGGTACAGCCTCGTCAGACTGCTCATAATGGCAATTCTGTATTTCCAGTGGAAGATCGCATACATCCAGGCACTCTCCATCACATACAATAAGGCTACGCTCTATCACGTTACGCAGTTCGCGTATATTTCCCTTCCACATTTGCTGGCAGAGTGCTGCAAGATATGCCGGAGACATCCCAGTCACCGGATGGGAGAGCTTTTCGGAGAAACTACGCACAAAAGCCTCAGCAAGAATTCTGATATCTCCCGCTCTTTCGCGGAGGGATGGCAAGTGTACCTGGAAAACCGAAAGACGATAGAATAAATCTTCCCGGAAGCGTCCGGCAGCAATTTCCTCCGGTAAATTCCGGTTAGTGGCAGCAATGATCCGGACATTCACCCGGGTGGGTTTCGTATCACCTATCTTTATATATTCGCCGGTTTCGAGAATACGGAGTAACTTAGCCTGTAATTCAAAAGCCATCTCCCCCATTTCATCCAAAAAAATAGTTCCGTTGTTTGCCTCTTCAAAAAGCCCTTTCTTATCTTTCAATGCCCCGGTGAATGATCCGGCCCTATGACCAAACATTTCACTTTCCAGCAAATCTTTGCTGAACGAAGAACAATTGACGGCCACGAAGTTCTGCTTGCCACGCTTACTGTTATAGTGTATAGCTTGTGCAAAAACCTCTTTACCTGTTCCTGTTTCTCCGGTCAATAACACCGGCACATCAGTCACAGAAACCTTCCGGGCCAACTGAACAGCCTCTTTCAACGGTTTCGAATCACCCAGAATAGACTCGAAGGAGTACATCTGCCCCACCTTTTTTTCCAGTTTTTCAAGGCGAACATTCATGCGTGCTTTCTCTACAGCCCTGCTGATAAGAGGGATAATCTTATTGTTATCATCTCCTTTGGTGATATAATCGAATGCACCATTCTTGATGGCCTGTACGCCATCCGGGATATTTCCATGAGCTGTCAACAGGATTACCTCCGTATTGGGAGCCGCCTTTTTGATAGTTACTACCAAGTCTACACCATTCCCATCGGGAAGAAATACATCACACAAAGCTACATCGGGGGAGTGAAGCTCCAGTTGTTTTAAAGCCGATTTGCAGTCTCCGGCCTGGCACACTTCATAACCTTCTAATTCCATCATTCGCGCCAACAGGCTGCGAATCTGGGTTTCATCATCGATAATAAGAATCTTACTCATGATTTCATAAGAGCGGTAAAAACAGGGTGCGCAAATATACAGCTTTTCAACAGACTGCCAAAGATTTTGGTATACCATTTGATTTCCATTTTCCTTTCATTTTGAAAGAAACCTCCATCGTTTCGAATGATAAACCAAAAGCCCTCAATGATGTATTATTCGCCCCCGGATACCTAAAATAGACTTTTTTTCCAACCATCGGTGAACTTTATCTATTTCTTTTGCGTTATTATTTCCAAAGGAAACTATTTACAATAAAAAGAAATATGAAGATTATCATCATCGGAGGTGTAGCAGGAGGAGCAACCACTGCCGCCCGAATCAGAAGAATGGACGAGACAGCAGAGATTATTCTCCTTGAAAAAGGAAAGTACATATCCTATGCCAACTGTGGGCTACCCTATTATATAGGAGGGGTAATCGCCGAACGGGAGAAACTCTTTGTGCAAACCCCGGAGGCTTTTTCCGTACGTTTTCGTGTAGACGTACGTACAGAGAACGAGGTCATTTTCATTGACCGGAAAAGAAAGACCGTAACCGTGCGTCTCAGCAGTGAAGACACGTACGAAGAGAGTTACGACAAGCTATTGATCTCTACCGGAGCTACTCCCGTTAAACCTCCATTGCCGGGCATTGACTCTGAGGGAATTTTCACATTACGCAATGTGAAAGATACGGACCGGATAAAAGAGTATGCCAACCAGCACGCTCCCCGGAGAGCCGTAGTAATCGGTGCCGGATTCATCGGACTGGAAATGGCAGAGAACCTGCATGCACTGGGAGCCAAAGTATCTATTGTAGAGATGGCCAACCAGGTGATGACTCCCATAGACTTCTCTATGGCATCGCTCGTACATCAACACCTGATGGATAAAGGGGTAAACTTGTATCTGGAACAGGCAGTAGCTTCTTTTGAGAAGACAGGCAGAGAGATAAAGGTTGTTTTCAAAGACGGACAATCCATACCCGCAGATATTGTAATACTCTCCATCGGAGTGCGCCCGGAAACAACGCTGGCACGTGCTGCCGGACTGGTTATCGGAGAAGCCGGAGGTATCTCGGTCAATGACTACCTGCAAACTTCGGACGAATCGATTTATGCGATCGGAGATGCCATTGAATATCGCCACCCGATAACCGGAAAACCCTGGTTGAACTATCTCGCCGGTCCTGCCAACAGACAGGGACGTATTGTTGCTGACAATATACTGGGAGCTAAAATCAGTTATGAGGGTGCTATCGGCACTTCTATCGCCAAAGTTTTCGATCTGACCGTAGCTACTACCGGCTTACCGGGCAAACGGTTGAGGCAAGCTGAAATAGCCTATGCTTCTTCTACTACCCACTCGTCTTCGCATGCAAGTTATTATCCGGACGCTACACAGATGAGTATCAAGATTACATTCGATAAGGAAACAGGAAAACTATACGGTGCACAGATTGTGGGTTATGACGGAGTGGACAAACGCATCGATGAATTTGCCCTGGTCATCAAGCATCAAGGCACCATCTACGACCTGATGAAACTGGAACAGGCCTATGCTCCTCCTTTCTCATCCGCCAAAGATCCGGTAGCCATTGCCGGTTATGTGGCAGAAGATATCCTGACAGGAACCGTAAAACCGGTTTACTGGCGTGACCTGCGCGACATTCGCCTGGAACATGAGTTTCTGCTGGATGTACGCACACCAGATGAATTCTCTTTAGGTTCATTGCCGGGAGCCATCAACATCCCACTGGACGAGATACGCGACCGCATAGATGAAATACCCAAAGATAAGCCAGTCTATGTGTTCTGCGCTGTAGGACTGAGAGGTTATCTCGCCTATCGCATACTCGTTCAGCACGGATACGATAAAGTCCGCAATCTGTCCGGCGGATTGAAAATATACAAAGCGGCCACTGCCCCGATCATCAGGAATGAGGGGGGTGATACTCCTGCCAGTAGGAAAGAGAGTGCGACACCCGTGTCCATTCAGGAAGAACCTGCCGTTCCTTCACGCACCGTTCAGGTAGACGCCTGTGGTATGCAATGCCCCGGCCCTATTCTGAAAATGAAAAAGACAATGGATACGCTTGTACCGGGTGAACGCGTACAAATAACCTCCACTGATCCCGGCTTTGCCCGTGATGCAGCCGCCTGGTGTAACTCCACCGGAAACAAGCTGATATCCAAAGAGAGTGCTGCCGGAAAATCAATCATCGTTATCGAGAAAGAAGAACCCAAGGCTTGTAGTATAGTGACATCCTGTGAAGGTAAAGGGAAAACATTTATCATGTTCAGTGACGATCTTGATAAGGCATTAGCTACCTTTGTACTGGCGAACGGTGCGGCAGCAACCGGACAGAAGGTAACTATATTCTTCACTTTCTGGGGACTGAACGTCATCAAGCGTCTCAGTAAGCCTAAAGTAGAAAAAGATATCTTCGGAAAGATGTTTGGCATGATGCTGCCTTCGAGTTCCCTGAAGCTGAAACTGTCTAAAATGAGCATGGGTGGCATAGGTGGCAAAATGATGCGCTACATTATGCACAGCAAAGGGATCGACTCGCTGGAATCTCTTCGTCGTCAGGCATTGGAAAATGGTGTGGAGTTTATTGCCTGCCAGATGTCAATGGATGTAATGGGCGTGAAGAAAGAAGAGTTGCTGGATGAAGTTACAATTGGCGGCGTAGCCACCTACATGGAGCGTGCAGACAATGCTAACATCAACTTGTTTATATAAGTAAGAACATAAGAGTATGAAAACAATATGCATGATGCGCGATCTTTATAAAGCCTTAGCGGAGTTTGAAGCGCAATTCGAAAAAGAATATGACCTGTCACTCAATGAAGCAATGATACTATGTGCCTTACAGGAGGCGAAGGAAGAAATGACTTCTACTGCCCTCTCTGCCCGTACAGGTATGGCAACTTCACACACATCCAAAGTTATCAGAGCAGTGGAAGAGAAGGAATTGATAAAAAGAGCCTTAGGAAAGACAGACAAAAGGCAAATGTATTTCAGCCTGACCCCGGAAGGGAAAGAACGGCTGAAAGAACTCAACCTTGAAAAGGTAGAGGTGCCGGAGAGGCTGAAGGTAGTGATTAGTGAGTAGTGATTAGCGATTAGTGAGTAGTGATTAGTAGGCTGCGCTATCATTCTGCATAGTCAACTGTCAATTGTCAACTGTCAATTGTCAACTAAATAAGCGCAGCTTACTAATCACTAATCACTAAACCGCTAATCACTACTCACTAATCCACTCCTCTATCTGCGCTATTGCCCGAACCCTCATCGCTTCGGGTAATGTACTGATACGTGCCAGGTGGCTTCCGCCGGGCTGCACAAATACATGGATATTCTTTTTCCCTTTCAGCCAGGTGACACCGGCTGCCGTCCATGGGTCATTCTGACCATAGATAAATATCATCTTCGGATCATTCTGTTTCAAGAACTTCACAATCTTCCATCCCAGACGCTTATCAAATTTCATGTCTCCCAATTCCTCCGGAAGCATCAACCGGTGCAGGTAGTTCTTACTGCTTTTGATGGAGAGATATTTCTCAAACGGCTTTATATCATAGCCATAATAGCCCAACTCACGTGCAGCCTGCACAAAGAAGGATACGTTAGGACTGTCCTTTGTGAAATAAGAAGGTTCACTGATCTCCAGAAAATGCCGGAACACTTCATCGTCCGTATCCGTTACGGAAGGAATAGTACTCACTTCTGTCCCCCACTGCCACAACGCAAAGGAATATTCGAGCACACAATAATCATAAATCTCCTCCAACGGTGCACGGAAAACGTATCCCTTTTCAGCACAATACTTCTCAAAACGAGGCAGCAACGTACTTTTACGCTTCAACACTTCCAACTGGAAGTCTTCTATCGTCTTTCTCTCTTCTGCCGTAGATACCTGCCGTAAAAACGGTTCATGCCGTCCGTCTTCCACCCCATAACAAAGCGGAGCGACATAGGGTACTGAAACGTCTACATCATCGGGGAAGAATGCACGATACAACAACGATGTCTGTCCTCCTTTACTGATACCGGTACTTATCCACTTCCCGGGATACAACGTTTTAAAAGCGGTAGTCACTGCATGCAAATCTTCTGCAGAGTTCTCAGCAGTCAGATATTTCCAGTCCCGGGGTTGCGGAGTAGACTCCAGAAAATAGCGATGTTCCACAAATATCATATTGGCATTGAACAGCCGTGATAACTCCTCACGATAACCCGGACGCAATGCATAAGCAGCTCCATACCCTTCGGTAACAATCACCGTTGGACGATCAAACCCGACATGTGCCACAATGACCCGTTGGTCGAACGAACCTTTTTCGGGACGACGATGATCCAGTGGCTGTGAGAAATACACGACATATTTTTCAACAAATTCGGTAGTTTCCAATGGCTTCACACTATCCACGGAAGTTATGTTTTCTACTTTTCTTTGTAACGCTGTCTGTGCCGACAAATGGGTGGACAGGACAAAAAGTAAGAAAACCAAAAGTACTGCGTAGCAGCGGGGTAACGGTTTCATATGTATTCAGTTTTTAATTTCGTACAAAGATAGCCCCTCTAACAAAAAAGTCGGCCCATACTTTAACATTTTAACATTCACCTTTGCGAACCTTTTATAAAAGAAGTTGTTGTTTCTATCAAAAGCCTAAGGTACCAGGGCAGGATTTTTTTATTTAACCTAAACATTATAAAAGATATGAAGAGATTAATTCCTATTTTATTAGCGGTCTTTGCATTCGCTGCTTGCGAAAAAGACCCTGACATGGACAAATTGGACAATGATTATTTGGTGTATACCAACTACGACAAGAAGGCTAACTTCAAAGAGTTCACCACTTACTATTTGCCGGACAAAATTCTTGTAATCAGCGACAAAGAAGAACCAGAATATCTGGAAGGTGAAGCTGCACAAGAAATTCTTGCTGCTTATAAGAGCAATATGGATAACAGAGGCTACACGATGGCTGCTTCTAAAGAAGATGCTGACCTGGGTGTACAGGTAAGTTACATTAAGAGTACCTATTTCTTCACCGATTACGGACAACCAGAATGGTGGTGGGGATATCCAGGATACTGGGGCTCAGGCTACTGGGGTAACTGGGGTGGCGGATGGTATTATCCGTATGCTATAAACTATAGCTACAGTACCAACTCGTTCATTTCTGAAATTGTAAATCTGAATGCACCGGAAGGACCGAAAGAAAAGATTCCTGTTCTGTGGACAAGTTACATGACCGGATTGGTATATTCCAACAGTATGAACAAGGCACTTGCCGTAAAAGGTGTGAACCAGGCATTTGCACAATCACCCTATCTTACTAACAAATAATAAATAATCAGAACCGTTATGAAGACAATAAAATATATTTCATTGAGAGTGCTGGCTATAGCAGCTTTGGCTCTCGTCTTTGCCATGCCGGCAAAGGCACAATTATCAGATAATGGATACGCTAATATCGACTGGCAGTTCAATGTGCCATTGAGCAATGGATTTGCCGATGATGCCAGCGGTTGGGGTATGAACTTTGAAGGTGGTTATTTTGTAACCCCCAATTTGGGTCTCGGACTCTTCCTCAACTATCATAGCAACCATGAATATGTAGGTCGCGAAACTTTCCCGGTAAACGGCGGTAGTATGACCAGCGATCAGCAACATACTATTTTCCAGATGCCTTTTGGTGCTGCTGCACGTTATCAGTTCAACCGTGGTGGAGCATGGCAACCTTACGTTGGTGTGAAACTGGGTACTGAATATGCAAAAGTACGTTCTAACTATAATGTCTTTGAATCCAGAGATGAAAACTGGGGATTCTACGTTTCACCGGAAGTCGGATTAAACGTTTACCCATGGGCTTACGGTCCGGGCTTACACCTTGCACTGTATTATAGTTACGGAACAAACAAAGCTGATAAGGTATTGACTTATAGCGTTGACAAACTGAACAACTTCGGTTTTCGCGTCGGTCTTTCCTTCTAAAACAGAAGAAATAGTGATTAGTGAGTAGTGATTAGTGATTAGTGGCATGCGCTGTGAGTGCGCAGCCTGCTAATCACTAATCACTACTCACTAATCACTATTTTAACGCCTCATACATCGCTTCCTGTATTTGTCCACGTATGTCCAATTGCATCAGCTTACGGTTTGTGGCATCAGGATACGTACGATTACTGAGAAAGACATATACTAAATCATTTTCCGGATCCACCCAGGCACATGTTCCTGTAAATCCGGTATGACCATAAACAGAGGCGGGAGCCGATTCAGAACAAGGACTCTTGTCGGGTGATTTTGCATCCGGCTTGTCAAACCCTAATCCACGACGGCTGATTTTGGATATTTCCGTAGTAAACAACTGACACGTTTCGTTACTCAGATAACGGCGTCCGTTCAACTCTCCTCCATTCAACAGCATCTGATAGATAGAAGCTACTTCACGGGCATTTGAAAACAATCCTGCATTTCCGGAAACACCTCCCTGGAAAGCTGCGGATTCATCGTGCACAAATCCTTGCAACACACATTTACGAAGGAATTTATCATTGGCAGAAGGCACAATCTGAGCTTTCGGGATACGCTGTAAAGGAAGATATAAAGTACGCTCCAATCCCATCGGTTCGTAAAATTCACGTGCCAGGTATTCATCCATAGGCATACCAGCCAACTGTTCGGCCAAGAAACGAAGAAGAATAAACCCAACATCACTGTAACGGTACTGCTTCGCCCCCAAAGGAGCTTCAATAATCTTCTCTTGTATCACTTTTATAAACGACTTATTGAGCCAGAGGCTATCGCATATCTGCAAAGTGTAATTGGCATTCCGGGTTCGGGACAGTGTCTCCGGCTTGAAATGAAAGTTCGGATTGGCCCAGGTGGTAGCTCCCAATCGTAACGGATGTAACGCATCTTTACGGGCGGAGAACAGACGGCCTTTATAACTCTCCTTATCAATAGCCTCCGGATAGAGTACAATTCCGGCAGGCAATCCGGACTGATGTAACAACAGCTCACGAATGGTCATATCTTTCTTATTTGTGCGTTGCAGCCACGGCAGGTAGTCAGATAGTTTATCGGAAAGATTAAAACGTCCCCTATCATACAATTTCATTAAAGCCAGCAGTGTTCCGGTCGTTTTAGAAAGAGAAGCCAGATCGTACAAATCTGTAGGCCGTACTAATGCACTTCCTTTGCCTGCATGGGTTCCAAAAGCGTGGTCGTACATTGTCTTTCCGTCTTTCAGAATCACAATCTGACATCCGGGATAAGCTCCTTCTTGGATACCCCGTTTAGCGATGGAATCAATACGCCTCAAGGCAATGGAAGACATTCCATACTCTTCCGGATTGAAATGCGTCGGCGTATGCGGAGTTATTGTAACTCCGGCACCGGTTGGAAACAGCCCTCCTAAGCTGGCGGAAAGTCGTCCATCGGCAGAAGCACGGGCGAAGAGTACATCAGCAACCTGTTGCTGTACATCGTGACCGACGGAATGGGCCAACACTACAGATTGTGCAGCTGACACGGCACGATGTATCTGTAGCATCATCTTTCCGGGAGTGAAAAAGACATAGATTGCCGGAGCCGCTTTTTTATCAGCTGCCAAGGCAGCAAAAAAAGGTTGAAAAGGTGCCAACCGCTGTTCGGCAACAGCCACAATAACACGGCGGTATTTCGAGAGAGAATCTCTCAGAACCTTTCCCTGTGCCTCCGTCATCTCTTTGTGAAGACGAAAACGCACAAGGGAGGTATGTTTCTCCAACTGTTTGGCAAGAACATCCGTCTCTCCCGCATCGCCTACCTCCAGCAGAGCCATAGGTGGCATTTCTTTGTCGGAATGAAGAGGAAGAATATTACCTTTGTTATTCAGCACTGTTATAGCAGCCAGGTTCAAACGCCGGATAAGGTCACGCGTCTGAGGTGTATTGATACGACTTCCTAATCCGGAAAGTTGAATGGCCGGTTTTCTCTTTAAACCAAGAATGTATTTATAAGTAAGCACCTTCCGGCACTTACGATCTATATCTTCACGGGATAGCTCACCACGATCTACAGCCTCAACGACTGCCGCAACCTCTGTTTTCAGATTTCTCGGAGCAAGTACCATATCATTACCCGCCTTCAATGCCTGCAAACTGACACTGGCATTACCGGACACCCCTCTCATGGCAAGTGCATCGGTAAAAATGAGACCTTTAAAAGCCAGTTCTTCCGTAAGCAAACCGTACACCACATTGCGTGAAAGAGAAGAAGGCAACCCTCCCAAAGGTTCAATAACAGGTACTTGGAGATGCCCTACCATCATCCCGCTCAATCCGGCACGTATGGCTTCTTTGAAAGGATACAACTCCACGCTATCCAATCGTTCGCGAGTGAAGGGCAGTACAGGCAATGCCTTATGGGAATCGACGTCCGTATCTCCATGTCCCGGAAAGTGTTTACAAACAGAAAGCACTCCTCCTCCTTCCAGTCCGGTGGCATAAGCAATCACTTTATCAGCCACACGTACGGGATCTTCACCAAAAGAACGATTGTTGATAACCGGATTTTTAGGATTGACATTCACATCGGCCACGGGAGCAAAGTTAACCTGCACTCCCAGTTCACGGCATTGACGAGCCATCTCACGACCGTATTCATAGATAAGACGATTGTCTTGTATGCACCCTAACACCATATTACGTGGGAAAAGCGGCGTACCGCGAAGGCGCATCGCAAGTCCCCATTCACCATCAAAAGTAATCATCAACGGCAAACGTGCCATTCGTTGCGCCTGATTGGTGAGGATGGCCTGTGTCTGCATCTTACCACCGGAAAACAAAAGTCCTCCTACTTTATAAGTATCCACAGCATCACACAGTAACGCCTGGTTGTGTTTTGTATCGACCGGAGCAATGGTATAAATAAAAAGCTGACCGATCTTCTCTTTCAGGCTCAGACGGTTCATCACCGAATCGACCCATTGCCGGCAACGCGCATCTTGTTCCGCTTTATAAAGCAGGAGAGGTTGTACATCGTTCTGTCCATATATTGCTTTTCCGAAACATAAAAGCAGAAGAATTATCAGGTATTTTCTCATATTCATCATTGGCATCATTCATTATCGCCCGACAAACCTTTAGTATCCGGCAAAGAATCATAAATGGCTTGCTGTATGTTCTGGCGTATCTTCATATTGTTAAGTTTAGCATTCCACTGATCAGGGCAAACACGGTTACTCAGAAAAACGTAGATCAATCGTTCTTCGGGATCTACCCAGACACAAGTACCCGTAGAACCGGTATGTCCATAAACCCGGGCAGGCGTTCCGGGAGCACAACTACTGGCTTTCACATCCCGGTAGTTCGGTTTATCAAAACCCAATCCGCGATGGCTGAGAACGGATGTGTATGTGGTAAACAGGCGAACGGTAGCCCCATCCAGATAACGATGTCCTTTCCACTCTCCATCATTGAGCAACATCTGATATACAGCTGCCACCTCTCCGGCTGTGGAGAATAATCCTGCATTACCGGCAATACCACCCAGGCAAGCAGCCGTTTCATCCTGCACGTAACCGCAAAGGTCTTGCCTCCGCAGGTAATCGTTGGCAGCTGTTGGCATCACTTCCGATCGATCATAGTGAGTAAGCGGTGTGAACAAGGTACGTTCCAATCCCATCGGACGATAGAATTCCTTATTCAGAAACTCATTCATAGGCTGTTTGGTTATTGCCTCAACCACTTGCTGGAGTACTACGAAACCGACATCACTATATACATAGCGTTTCTGTCCCATCTCCGAACGGGCTATTGATTGCAAAACCGTACTCTTAAATGCTTTATTCAGCCACATACCTTCTGCCATATGCAATGTATGCGTTGGCGTCTGCTTCGGAGATATTAACCCTTTCTTAAACTTAAAGTCCGAACAGGCGTAAGTATATTCTCCGATACGTGTGTGGTGCCACTCGTCTACGAATCCTTGCGTGAAAGGCCCCGTAACTGTGTTCTCATCTATTGCCTCCCGATAGAAACGGATATAAGGCAACAATCCGGACTCATGTAACAAAAGATCACGAATCGTTATATTCTTTTTATTGGATGATCGCAACCAGGGTAACCAGGCAGATGCCTTGTCTGTAAGTTTCAATTTTCCCTGATCATAAAGTTTCATCACAGCGAGTAAAGTTGCGGTGGTCTTAGTCAGTGAAGCAAGGTCAAAAAGATCAGTGGGGCGCACCGCAGTCTTATCGGTATCAGAATGACTGCCAAAGCAACGATTATAAACAGGAATACCATCTTTCATCACCACCACCTGACAACCCGGGAAAGCTCCGGCAGCTAATCCTGCATTGACAAGCGAATCAACACGATGCAACCTGTATCCTTTCATACCGCAATCTTCGGGCTGTACCACAGGCTTCATTCCCGGAACAATATCACTCCCCTCACCTATTGCAAACAGATGCCCGATACGCATAGACAACCGTCCCCCGGCAGGAGCCTTGGCAAAACAAACGTCTGCAACATGTCGCTGAAGATCTTCCTCGGACGAATGCGCTAACACAACAGTAGCGGTACGTTCCAACATCGCCCGGATTGGAAACATCGCCCGGTAAGAAGTGAAAAAAACACAGGTAACAGGTACCTGTAAATCCAATGTATTCAGAAGTGGGGCACATGCAGCCAATTCTTCTTTCTCCATCGTAACAGAGATAACGACACGACGAAAACGTTTCAAATCATTAGTGATCCGGTACCACTCTTCCTCTGTCATGTCTTTTGTGATCCGAAAACATTCCACCGGTGATGTATACTGAACAAAGCGGTCGATAAAAGGTTGATCGGACTTTTCCCTACCTACACACAGAATGGCCGTAGACTGATCGGCCGGCAAAGGTATTGTACTAAAATTATTGCGTAATACGGTCACTCCCGCAAAGCGCAACTTGCTCGCAAGCGCTTGTGCTTCGACTGTATGAATGCGCCCATTCAATCCATCTGCAGAGATTCTGTTTTCTTGATCCAATCCTAACAGATACTTATAAGTTAATATCTTACGGCATTTGGCTTCCACCTCATCCACACTTAAATCTCCCCGGTCAATAGCTGCCAGCACCGTCTCAAGTGCTTGCTCTATGTCCCTGCCCACAAGCGCCATATCATTGCCCGCCCGTAGCGCTTTGGCTGTAACATCACGCTCACCGGATACGGCTTTCATTGCCAACGCATCAGTAAACACCAATCCGCGAAAGCCTAACTCTCTTTTTAAAACATCTGTCACGACACTTCGTGACAAAGAAGCAGCAGTCAACCTGTCCGGTTCCAATTCCGGTACGCGCAGGTGCCCCACCATGATACCTCCCAATCCGGCACGAATCACCTCACGAAAAGGTAACAACTCAATGCTATCCAACCGGGCACGGTTATAGTACACGGTTGGCAATGCTTTATGAGAATCTACATCCGTATCCCCATGCCCCGGAAAATGCTTACTGACAGACAGTATACCACCACTTTCCAGACCACGGGCATAAGCTAATACCCGCTCGGCTACAGCCTTCGGATCACCTCCAAACGAGCGTATGTTAATTACCGGATTCTCCGGGTTGGTATTCACATCTGCATCCGGAGCAAAATTGACGTGGACACCTAACTCACGGAGTTCACGGGCTACCTCATGTCCATATTCTTCTATCAGTGAATTGTTTGTTATACAGCCCAATGCTGCGTTTTTAGGAAAAAGAGGTGTATCCTGCAATCGCATGGCAAGCCCCCATTCCCCATCAAAGGTTATCATTAGAGGAATCTCTGTTTCCTGCTGTGCAAGGTTAGTCAGTCTCGCCTGCCCGCCGGCTTCTCCACCGGAAAAGAGTAATCCGCCTACTTTATATTTCTTTGCCAGCCGGCGTACCAGCTTTTCGTTCTTTTTGTTCCATTCCGGACTTAACGTACAAACAAATGTCTGACCGACCATTTCTTTCAGACTCATCCCCGAAAGTATCTTGTCCACCCACTCCCGGCATGCATCGTCTTCCTGCCGGGGAAGCAAACAGGGTACTTGTTGTGCCATCAGAGGCGCTACCGCTACCAACCACACAACAAGTATACATATCATTTTCCTCATCTTTCAAATGTCAAATCTATCTTCCCCACAAAAATACCGTTTTTACCTGTATGAGATACAGGTACACTCTCTCCATCCAGATTCACAAAAAAAGCCGGTTCCTGCATGAAAGTATGTGAATGCCCACCCAGTACCACATCAATATTGCGGGTTTGATGCACCAACATTTCATCTTCTTTTACTCCCATATGCGAAAGACAGACAACGGCATCACATCCTTCTACTTCTTTCAATTTGGCAGCAATTTCATTGGCTACGGCCACAGGATCCTGAAAGGTTACTCCTTCGTATTTATCCGCCTGCACCAGTCCTTCCATTTTTGCACCAAGACCCAATACACCTATCTTCAAGCCATCACGTTCCAATATAACATATGGTTTTACAAGCCCTTCAAGCACTGTTCCTTCCACACCATAATTGGCACATACTATCGGAAAATCTGCCATTTTGAACAAACGCGCCATATTCTCCAACCCAAAGTCGAACTCATGATTGCCAATGGTGGCAGCGTCGTACTTCATGAGATTCAACATTTCTACTTCTACTTCACCTTTAAAAAGATTGTAATAAGGGGTACCCTGCGAAAAGTCTCCACAGTCGAACACCAATACATTCGGATTGTCTTTACGAAACTGGTCAAGCATGGTGGCACGACGTACAAATCCACCCATTCCGGCATATTTATCGGCTGCATGTATATCTATCGGCTCTATGCGACTGTGGGTATCACTGGTTTGCAACAAAGTGAGTATTTTAGTCTGTTGCGCAAATCCCGGAAGAAGCACACACAGGAAAAACAATATAGTGACTGATATCTGATATCTTTTCATCTTCTCATAATTTGGTAGTTCGTTATTCATAATTATTTCACCGTAATTCTTCCTTCTATACGTGAAGTGATCTTTTTACCGGCTTTAGTCTGCTGCTCTACATAGTTCATAAACAGCCCGCGTAGAGTAGCACCGGGAGGACAGTCTCTTTTTTCAGCCTTTGCCAACGGTCCCATTCCGTCATTCCCATCTGCCAGATAGTCAATAGTAGCTACCGTATACAGTTTATTATCATCGATTGGCTTACCACCAATAGTACCATCAAGTAATTTACCGTCTTTAGTGATTTCAAGACGTACTCCACTTACTCCTTCACCTTTACAGGCCGCTATGGCAGCAAACAATTCTTTCAATACGCTTCCCTTTAGCGTCACTACACACAACGAATTCTCAAAAGGCAATATCTCATAAATATTTCCACAGGTTATCTCTCCTTCAGAAAGTATATTCCGCAAACCACCCATATTCATCAGTCCCATATCGGCAGGTTTACCCAATACTTGCGTAGCAGCCCCTTTCAGTACATCTGCTACCAGATTGGACAGCAAACTTTCCGGTCCTCCCTTTTCCATTGTCATTTCGCTTGTACCTACTACACGATACATCATGCTGTCTACCGATGCCTTGTAAGGGGCTAACAGCGCCACAGCCTCTGCATCAGGATGGGTATCCCAGACCGAATCAATTGTAATCATACTTCCTTCGGTATTCACCAATTTATAAGGTGACTGACATGAAGAAAGCATCAGGAGTGCCATCAGAGCCACTCCGGAAAAGAGCTTTTCATAAGTTTGTTTCATATCTTGTTTTTTTAATCGTGCTACAAATATAGATAAAAATGTTGGTAGTGTGCTAAATAATTCGTTACTTTGCACCGCTTTCGCGCAATCGCTGTCAGGAGAGAGTTGCCTGATATGTTGCGTTGTAACGATAAAACAATTTAATAACAAGAACAATGGATTTCATTAAAATTGCAGAAGAAGCATTTGCTACCGGTAAACAACACCCAAGCTTCAAAGCAGGTGACACAGTAACTGTAGCATATCGTATTATCGAAGGTAACAAAGAACGTGTACAGTTGTACCGTGGTGTTGTTATCAAAATCTCCGGTCACGGAGACAAGAAACGTTTTACAGTACGTAAAATGTCAGGAACTATAGGTGTAGAAAGAATTTTCCCGATTGAGTCACCGGCTATCGATAGCATTGAAGTGAACAAGATAGGTAAAGTTCGTCGCGCTAAACTGTATTATCTGCGTGCACTTACCGGTAAAAAAGCAAGAATCAAAGAAAAAAGAGTTAACGGTTAATTCCGTAACCTTTCGATTCGAGATAAAAAAGAGAGAATTCTACAAAGAATTTTCTCTTTTTTATTATGTCCGTTTCTCACCTATCATAAAACTACAATCCATACTTTTTAAGCTTTTTTTTGGCTAATCCTATCACTCATCTGTTATTTTCACTACATTTGTCCACTATTAAGATTTTACCCTGATATGAATAAAAACTCAGAGCTGACCGCCTTCAACAAATTATTTTCCGACTATAAAGAGCGATTCGTTCGCTTTGCATATACGTACGTGCGGGATCAGGCTGTCGCTGAGGACTTTGTTATCGATTCTCTTATTTATTACTGGGAAAACCGTCACCGATTGGACGAAAACACGAATGTACCGGCTTATGTACTAACCACAATCAAACACAAATGCCTGAATTACCTGCAACATATCCGCCTGCACGAAGAGGTGGCCGAAAACATGGTAAACCATGCACAATGGGAACTGCAAACCCGTATCGCTACATTGCAAGCCTGCGAACCTTATGAGCTTTTCACAGCAGAGGCTGAGGAAATAGTGAACCGTACCCTTGAAAGCCTACCCGAACGTACCCGCCAGATTTTTATCATGAGCCGAATGCAGAATATGACCTATCAAGAGATAGCCAGTCAACTTGACATTACAGCCAAAGGAGTCGAGTTCCACATAGCTAAAGCACTAAAAGAATTGCGTATCAGCTTGAAAGACTACATGCCAGTCTTTATCTATCTGTTTTTATAGAAAACAATCTGCTGATAAATTCAACTTCCTCGGAAACACCATTCAAAACGTATGTACATTAGGGATTTATAAAGAAATTTTTCTATCCTGCCCCGTTTAGTCGGCTATATTCTATAATACCGTGAATGGGTAGACAGTCTTTTATTCCTCTTGTACTTCAATGTTATTAAAAGTTAAATAGGTGAGAGTTGCACTATGCATCCCTCTCACTTAGCTGCTGTATTATCGTAACGGCTCATAATGCCTTTAAACAAAAAAAGAATATGAATAAAGAACTATTATATACTTTCTTTCAAGGAAAAACCACATTGGATGAAGAGGTACGTATACGAGAGTGGATGGAATCTTCTCCGGAAAATTATCGCACTTTCTTAGAAGAGAGAAAACTATTTGATGCCATGATACTGCTTGCAGACGAAAAACGTCTGTTATCCAAACGTAACCAGTTTAAGCTGTTAGTAAGCACATGGGGCAAAGAAATAGGCAAGATCGCTGCCGTGGCTATTATCACCCTTGTAATGACGTTTACCGGCCAATATATATTCAACAACGAAGATGTAATGCCCCTGCAAAAACTCAGTGTACCGGCAGGACAGCGCATCAATATAGAATTGGCAGACGGTACGGTAGTATGGCTGAATTCACGAACCAGCATTCAATACCCCGCAGTATTCAACGGGAAAGAGCGTAAAGTAAGTATTAACGGAGAAGCCTACTTCGAAGTAGCACACAACAAGAAACAACCTTTTATTGTAGAAACTCCCAAAGGGCAGATTGAAGTAACCGGAACAAAGTTTTATGTAGAAGCTTATTCTGATAATGATGATTTTGTGACTTCACTGATAGAAGGTTCAGTCAATGTTACTAAAGACGATAGATCAATCACATTACGTCCTTCTCAAATGGCCTATCTCCAGAATGGAAGTCTTCGGATCCAAGAGATAGAGGATTATAATATATACAGGTGGCGTGAAGGGTTGATGTGTTTTAAAGACAAGACCTTTGCCGAGATTATGGAGAAATTCGAAAGACACTATGGAGTAACAATCAAGATAGAAAACAAAGAGGTACTTAATTACCGTTGCAGCGGTAAATTCCGCTATTCCGACGGTATTTCATATGCTCTGCGGGTATTGCAAAAAGATGTAAAGTTCAAGTTCCACAGAGACGAAAACAGCGACATTATTCACATAAAATAAAAGGAGAACCAGCCTATGATGTAGAAATTGCCTAATCCCCAAAAGGAGGATACCGACAGGTCCTTCACCACACTGCCGGAATCCCTTTGAATCAACACAGTAGAAACCATATTAAATCAATGCAAAGATATGAATAAAAAGTCTATAATGGATTTTTTATCTTTTGATGAAAAACAAATTAACCATCTTCTTAAGATTATGAAAGTAACACTTCTATTAATCTGGGTTTCCATATTTTCACTCAATGCCAAAGAAGGGTATTCACAAAGCGCCCGGATTTCGTATTCAGCACGAAATACCCCTATTGAAAATATATTGAATGAGATAGAGAAACAAACAGAGTATTTATTTATTATAAACTCGCACGTTGATATTGATAAAAAAGTATCAATTAACGCCAAAGAAATTCCTGTTTCTAAAGTTCTGGATGATTTATTTAAGGGTACAAATATCCATTATCTAATGGAAGGTTCACATATCATTCTTTCTAACAAAGTAGGAGAAACAAAAACAGACGGAATCAATCAGGATGATAAAAGAGTAACCATTTCCGGTAAAGTGACCGACAGTACAGGGGAGCCTCTAATTGGTGTCAACATCACCCTCAAAGGGACGAATGAGGGAGTAATCAGTGACATCGACGGCAACTATTCTATCCGCATTCCGGAACTTTCCGGAGAACTGACCTTCTCGTATATCGGGTATAAGGCAATGACTGTCGCTATCCGGAAGAATATGATAAACGTCACTTTAGCCGAAGATACAGAAGTTCTGGATGAAGTAGTCGTTACCGCACTTGGTATCGAGAAAAAGGCATCCTCACTTACTTATGCCACTCAAAAAGTAAACGGAGATGAGTTGACACGCGCTAAAGACGCCAACTTCATCAATGCTTTGCAGGGAAAAACCGCTGGTCTGGTAATCACACCAAACTCTACCGGTGCCGGTGGCTCTTCAAAATTACTCCTTCGTGGTAATGCATCTATCTTAGGAAACAACCAACCGTTGATCATCCTGGATGGAGTGCCTATGGCAGACCGCAGTACCGCACAGATTGAGGATGCTTTGTTGTCCGGTGGTAATAGTACGGACGGAGGAGATGGTTTATCAAACATCAATCCGGATGATATCGCTGATATTAACATCCTGAAAGGTGCGAACGCAGCTGCATTATACGGTTCAAAAGCTGCCAATGGAGTTCTTATCATCACAACTAAAAAAGGACAGGAAGGACGTACTTCCGTGGATGTATCAAGCAGTATGCTATTTGAAACCCCATTGGTAACTCCTAAGTTTCAAAATACATACGGTGCAAATGCTGAGTTTTATGATGATACCAGCCTAAACCCAAACGAAGCAATCAATAAGCGCCGTTTGAACATGTATTCATGGGGAGACCGTATAGGTCGTATGTCACAAACGGCTCTAAACGAAATACCATATGCACGTAATAACGCTGTAGATAATATTAGTTCGTTCCTTCAGACCGGTACTAACTTCAATAATTCTATTTCCGTATCTTCCGGAGCAAAAAATTCAACTTCTTACTTCTCTTATGGTAATACAACCTCTAAGGGAATGATACCTCAGAATAAATTTGAACGGCACAATATCACATTACGCCAAACTGTAAACCTGCTGGACAATCATGTCGAGGTCAGTTTTTCAGGAAGCTATATACATCAGACCTCTAAAAACCGTCCGGGTTCAGGTATATATGCCAATCCTTTATATGACCTGTATCTGATGCCTCGTAATGCAGATATCTCTTACTTCAAAGATCACTCTGAAACATACGGACAATTGTACTACGTCAGAGAAATAAATGGAAAGTACCCCAAAGCCAATGCCGAAGGGCCTATACAACAATGGCCCTGGTTAGACAATGAGAACCGGAACTCACCCTACTGGTATGCCAACCGCCTGCAAAAGGAGAATGTCCGTGAACGCGCATTTGCTACAATCGGGCTAAAAGTAAACATCATTGATGGCCTGACCGCATTGGCCCGTTGCAAGATAGACAGAACCAAAGATACGAACGAAACAAAAACCTATCAAGGTACCAACGCCAAAAATGTGTACAACTCCATACACGAATATAACAAAGCAACCAGTGACCAGATCTTTGCAGACTTTCTGGTTAGCTACAACAAGAAAGTAGGTGATTTTGATCTGTCAGCCAATGTAGGAGGATGTACGTTGAAAGAAGATTTCACGTCATTCGGATTCAATTACTGGATGGCAGATTCAACGAGTACACCGAATGTCTTCGATCCGAGCAATGTTATCACAACCAAGCATGACGGAGCAAATGTTCCGACCAGCAAATCGAAAGACCAAAATTGGGAAAATTCGGTATATGCGACAGCATCAATCGGCTATAAAGACATGGCATTCATTGATGCTTCTGTCCGCACTGACTGGGCACGTGCATATACTCAGTTCTCAGCTTTAGGAACTCCCAACCATTATACTTACTACAGTGTGGGTGGCAATGCGTTGCTGAATTCTATATTTGGAATACAGAGCGATATACTCAACTATTCTAAAGTGCGTATATCCTACAGTGAAGTAGGAAACTCAATACCCAATTTGAGTTATGGAGGTATGTCTAAAAACTGGGGGGCACAAATCACGGAAGCCTCCGGTTACCGAACCTTCTATAACCCACTGCCGGAAACTATGCGTTCTACAGAACTCGGAGTAGAAGCCCGCTTTTTAAACAACACCATTGACTTTGACCTTACGTTTTACAATACGATCATGTTGAATCAGTGGTTGCCTAAATCAGCGGCTACAGGAGGACAAATACCTCTGAACTCCGGTAAAATCAGAAACCGCGGATTTGAAACGACTTTAGCTTATAATTTTTCAAGACTCAACGGAAAGTTCATCTGGCGTACAGCATTCAATTATTCATTCAATAAGAATGTGATTCTTAAAACTTACGGAGAGAACTTAAATAAAGTGATGGAGACAACCCCTGTATATACCGGTGGGTTGAAGATCCGCTATGAAGTAGGTAAACCATACGGCGAATTGTACGGAAGAACATTTGCCTACGGATCAGACGGGAAAATAAAAACAGATGTCAATGGTGCTCCCATGATCAGTTCTAAGTACGACTGCTATCTGGGAAATGCCAACTCCCCGCATCATCTGGGTTGGAGTAACTCACTCAATTACAAAAACTTCTCTTTTTACTTCCTGATTGACGGTAAAATAGGTGGTACGGTTATCTCTTATACGGAAGCAAGATTGGACGCATACGGACTCTCGGAAAGAAGCGGAAAAGCACGTGACGCAGGTGTCACTTATCTGTCCAAATCCTCAGTAGGAGGACAGCTTGTTATGAAGCCTGTTCAGGGAGTTGTCATGCCCGACGGACAAATAGCACCTGCTAAAGGTTATTTCCAGGCTATCGGTCTTGGTGAACCGGCTTTAAGTGAATATGCTTACTCGGCTACCAACTTCCGTTTACGGGAAGTTTCATTTGGTTACACCTTCCGTAAATTGTTTAAGTTACCTATTGACTTGAGTGCTTCTCTGGTAGCACGAAATCTGTTCTTCTTATACAAAGATTCTCCGGTTGACCCCGATGTATCCGTATCCACAGCCAATAGTTACGGTGGTATTGAAGCATTCTCATTACCTACTACCCGCAGTTACGGCCTAAACTTAAAATTATCATTCTAACCACCTCTTCAAATTATTAGAGATATGATGAAAAACAAGAAATCTATATTATTCTCTTTCCTCTTAACAATGACATTAACAGCATGTTATGACTCATTGTTAGACTATGACGGAAATGCCTCAATCATCAACAGAGAAGACGGTACTTCTTCGAGTACAGGAATCTTAGCCAACGCAGAGCTTGCTTCCGAATTTCTCCGGACAGCACAGATGAGGGTGATTGACTCACGAGAGCACAAATATCAGTATCAACGTAGCTTTATCAGCGACGACTATGCTGGTTATATGTCTGTTCCTCATAGTTTTGACGGACGTTTGAAATCGTCGTTGTCTTTTTATGCAGATTTTGCCAGCGGCCCTACCGCAAATATGCAATGGGTAGCCCAGCAGGTTGTACCGGTTATGCGTTCTTCCGATACCCTTAAAATAGCTCCTTTAGGTGCATTTGCATCTATACTATTTTCTGACGAAGCGGTTCAGTATACTAATGTACACGGACCGATGCCGCTGAAAGATTACAAAGAACTGAAAGAAGACCATCCGTTGACTTACGAAAAACAAAGCGAAGTATACTCTCAGATATTCCGTGACCTGATTAAAGCCGATTCCATACTGGAAGTTTATCAAGAAGCCCCTACCAACAATCTTGACGCTCTTATCGAGAAAACTGATATGGTGACCGAACAAACCTCTGCCAGTGCTATTGTCAGAATGTGGCGGAAATATGCCAATTCTCTCATTCTGCGTATGGCCATGACTACTGTTAATGTGGAAGGATACACCTGTATGGTCAACGGAGTCCCCAAAACGGCCCGTCAACTGGGAGAAGAAGCTGTTCAGCGTGGAGTTTTGGAAGCTGGTGATAAAACGATCGGATTGATTTGCGGAAGCGGAACAGATGTTGGCTATCATCCTCTGTATAAAATAGCCAATAGCTGGGTAGACTCTCGCCTCAACGCAAGTTACCACAATATCTTAGTACGAACCCAGCACCCTATTCTCGAATTCTGGTTTGCAAAGAATGGCGGAGACATAAAGAATCAAGAACAAAAAACATTGAAAAAAGAGACTGAATATGTAAGTATTCGTTCAGGAATCACATTGGATGTAGCCGGTGTAACCTCACAAAACTATCAATACTACTCTAAATTCAACCTGAATTTTGCAGGTGAGAAACTGGCATTATTCAAAACGGAAGAAGCGCTCTTCCTACGTGCAGAAGGTGCTCTGCGAGGTTGGAGTATGGGAGGTTCGGCACAATCATTCTATGAAGCCGGAATCAAAGAATTCTTCGATAAACACTCTATGTCGGGCAGATATGATGAATATATGGCCTGGAGAGGCATGGGAGATCAGACGGTCTCTTCCACCCTGAAAAACGAAGCTATTTATCGTGACTGGTATGATGCAGACAATAACCTGCCATTATGGTCAGGGTACTATCAACTCAACAATGCATGGTACTTCCCTGCTAACGCTGACAACAATCCCTATTATCATAATCCGGACGAGGACAAAGAACAGGCATTACAGAAAATCATTACCCAAAAATGGATCACACTGTTTCCGATGTCACTGGTTGCCTGGACCGACTATCGCCGCACCGGATATCCGTTACTCATCCCTGCCTGTCCTTATGCTTACGGATACTCTGACGGCTCATTGGAAGAACCACGTTTTAACTGGATAACAGGAGAAATCTTAACCGAAGGAGTTACTGTCCGGAGGATACCTTACAACTCCAGTGATTCGGAAATTGTAGAAGAAGTAGAACTCACCGCAAAAGAAGCGCTCAACTCTGAGACAACCGGCATCAGTATGGATGATTGGCAGGGAACGCGCCTGTGGTGGGATGTAGCAAACAGAAAAAAATTACAATAAATCTTTATTAATTCACTAAATCCTAATAGTTATGATGAAATTCAGAAACCTATTTGCATCGATTGGCCTATTGGCATCTATCGGTACAATGGCTCAGAGTATTCCAACACACGACATGTACGTGGACTTCGGAATAACAGACAAGAACAAGATGATTGAAGCTCTTGACAAATGGACACCCGGCAGCTCTTTCAGTGACGATCCGGCCTATATGGATGATAATTTCTTTATCTCACGTGTTCCCCTGAAAGAACGTTTCTGGAACAATGAAACAAAAGCGAATAAAGATCTTACAGATGTAAACAACAAAAATCTTTGCTGGTGGGCTCCTATCGGTGAAATGACCAAAAAGTGGGGGCCACTTCCCCGTTACAATTTTGAAGCAGACAACTTCAATATGTGGCAATACATCAACATCCATGGTAACTGGTCCAACTCCTGGTTCCGTGTACCGGGTGCATTCAATGACGTAGCTCACAAAAACGGTGTAAAAACAGGATGCCTCTACTTCATAGACTGGGCTGCTTCGGTAACCGAAAGCAGTGAGGCCGGAAAGTTCCTCGGACAACTTTGCGCCAAAGACGGAAGCGGTAACTTTAAATATGCCCGCAAACTAATCCAATTCCTGAAATATTATGGTATAGACGGTATCGGTATCAACCCTGAAGGATATTGGTCGTCCACACTGAACGAAAATTTCTCTTCTTTCCTGGCAGAATGTCATAAAGTTGCGAAAGAAGAAAACTGGCCGTTCCATGTAGACTGGTATGCTTTCGTTTCCAACTCCGGTGGTCTTTCGGATAACGGATGTAGCCTTGGAATCGGTGAAAACGATAAATGGTTCCAGAAAAACGGAGAGCCTGTCACCGACGTATTCTTCTTGAATTATAACTGGGGAGAAAGTCAGTTGATAAAATCAGCAGAAGCAGCCAAGAGCCTGGGACGTAGTACCTTCGATGTATATGCAGGTTTCGACCAGCAAGGACGTGGTTACGGTTTGAAATGGTCAGCATTGATGAGACAACCTGTTTCAGTAGTAGTATGGGGAGCACATGACCGTAGCCAGTTGTATGCCAGTTCTACGGAAGGAGGCACTTCCGATTTGGCTATTCAGAAAGAGTATCAGACCAAACAGGAACTACTGTTTACAGGTGGTACACGTAATGTTCTGAATACTCCACCTGTAACTGATGCACAGGTAACAGCCAACTTAAGCCAATTAAAAAACTGGCACGGATATTCTAAAGCTGTTATTGAAGAGAGTGCGTTGACAGAAACTCCTTTCTTTACACGTTTCAACTTAGGCAACGGTATGTTCTTCAAGAAAGACGGAGTAACAACTTTCGATCATAAATGGTACAACATCGGTATACAAGACATGCTGCCAACCTGGCGCTGGTGGATTGACAATGGTGACGGCCAGACAGTTCCTGCCGATGCTATTCAGTGTGATTTCACTTTTGACGATGCATGGTTTGCAGGTTCCTGCCTGAAAATACATGGTGCTACCGCACATTCTGATATCCGTTTGTTCCGTACAAAATTCAATGTAGTATCCGGTGAGGATAAATTCTCCCTAACATTCAAAGTCAACAGCGGAACTGATCCTAAAATGAAATTGATGGTATCCAAAGAAGGCCATGCCAATACGTTTGCTTATTATACTATTCCGGCAGAAGGTATCGCACAAGGCGAATGGACAACCATCACTGTCAACGCATCCGAATTAGGTTTACAAGCCAATGATGTTATCGGATGTATCGGATTATCTGTAGCCGGTACTGATAACAATTATGAAACACTGTTGGGGGAACTCTCATTCGTTCCTTCAGACTTCAACAAAACACCGGTACGTCCGACTATCGCCGCAACGAAAGTAATGAAACGCGTATATAACCGTGCAGATTTCAAAATTACATTTAACTCTGCATTCACCGGTGACAGAAAGCCAGAGTACGAAGGATGCCCGATCTACAATGAAGAAGTAAACACATCTTATTTCGAAATTTATGTAAAACAAAAAGATGTTACTCCATTCGTAGTGACTACTACCACTTCATGGGCTGCCTATGTTGTAGATGCTCCACTTAAAAATACCACAGATCCGACTTTCCAGATTGGTGTACGTGCTATCGGTCTGGATGGTAAAAAGGCTTCACCAATTGTATGGAGTGACGCTCTTGAAAGTGATCTTGCAGTTATCGAAACCATCAATATAGACAAAGATATCATCAAACCGGGAGAAGAATTTACCATCGGTTTTGAAGATCCTAACCATGCCGTATCCAAATTCCAGATATACAACTCACTGACAGGTGAGGAAGTAAGAGGGAATGAAGCTGCTTCTTTGTCATTCACCACATCACTGCCCGAAGAAGGTACTTATGATGTTAAAGTAACCAGCGAAGGTAAAGAGAACATGACACGCGGTTTGCTCCTCGTCTCTAAAGAAGAAACGGGACGTTTGCCGGAGGTTACAAATATCCTTGCTGACAACACTGAACCTAAGGCTGATGCTCCGGTGAAACTCACGGCAGAGATCAACGAGGGTGTAACCTACAACGGTGCCGACTGTAATGTATCACAGGCACTTTATATGAAAGAGCCTTACCAGTTGACTGTAAACAGCGGTGTACTCAGTAATTATCAAACGACATCATTCGGACTGTGGTTCAAGGTTGAGAAGTTTGAACATGCCTCTTTAGGAACACTTTTGATGACCAAAGTGAACAGAAACTATGCGGGCACATGGACAGAAAAAGTATGGGGTGAAATGTGGACAGCAATCCGTCCATTGGACTACAGCAAATATGCAAATGCTGAAAACGAACTGTCAGTATCAGTAGACGCTCCTCCCGCAGGTACTCCCAACTATGAACACAATGCTGAAGTAGATGGTATTACAACAGGATATTCACTTACTCCGGGAGTTTGGTATCATGTTTGTGTAGTAAAGAATGGGAAAAATGTGAAAATGTATCTGAATGGGAAAAAAGTGCTGGATGTAACATCCAGAGGTTCAGGTCCAAAAGACTGGAAAGGTGCAAACTTCTATGTAGGTGGTAACATGACCAATCTCGCCAGCTTCACCGGATGGGTAGACGAAGTGCAGATATGGGACAAAGCTCTTACCGATGCTGAAGTGCAACAATCAATGAAAGGATACAGAATTGCTCCGACCGGTTTGCAAGGCTACTTCACTTTCGAAGAGACTCAGACCGATGATGACGGCAATACTTATTTCCCCAACAAAGGAAAGAACTCCACATTGGTTAAAGGTGCTTATATGACAATCAGTTCAACTGCCAATGATAAGACAACAGATACCCCTCAGAATCAGTTATCTACCGCATTGGGTGTTCCGTCAATCACTGGTGTAAGAAAAGTTACTTTTGAATCGGCCAAATGGATTTTAGAAGGTGCATCTTTCACTCAAGATAGCAATACATCCGCTACAGCTTCTTATACCAAAGAGGGGAAATACCCGGTTAGCCTGACTCTGACCAACTCTTGGGGAACTACAACTAAAACGATCAACGACTATATCGTAGTAAAAGGGGGTGTAGGTATCGAGAACCAGATAGTAGAAGATCTGAGCATTTATCCGAATCCGTTCATGGAATATGCCAATATCCTGTTCTCACAGGAAGGTAAGTATGATGTAAGAGTATGTGACACTCAAGGTAAACTGATTACAGCCAAACAATATCATGCTGACAACAACGAAGTTTGCCAATTGAGTTTCGATGCTCCGAAGGGTGTATACTATGTGATAATTTCAAGAGACGGTAAATGTGTCCGTTCATTCAAAGTAATAAAAGAATAATACCACATGTGTAACAAAAGGAATGCCTCCCTTCGCAGAGGTATTCCTTCCTTTCATTTTTTTGAATCTGAAAATAACAAATATGAAACATCTTACATTAAGATTACTGTTCTACTTGGCACTCCCGTTGTTATGGGGCTGTAGTAATGACGACAACAGTCTTGCAGGGCCGTCCGCTAACGGTAGTCTAATAGAATTTAATCCTACAGAAAACTATAAAGGTAGTTATGAGGTTTCCATCCAGGAGTCCGGTGCCTTGCTGTTTATCAAAGTAGACGGTGTGCAGCAAAGTGACGAATTCATTGTACGCAAAACCGAAAATAACGAAGATTTGTACCTGGACTGGGGATATAAATATGCAGGAATTATCGGAGACGAACTAGGATATTACCAACGTACCTACCGTTCAGACACCATTATGGTGGGGCTCGGATTCAAGGATAACTGGTCAGTAGGAGAATACGATCTGCTACTGGTACGTGGTGATACTTATCAGAAACTGGACCGATTTAAATTCTGCATACTCAAAGATATCACAGTTGACCTGACTCAGAAAGAAGGGGGAGTTATCGGAGTGGCAGCAGACGGCTGGCTCGATATTTCTACTTACGGTTCTGTTGATTCTTTGGAGTTTGTCAACAAATCTACCGGTGAGATCATAGAAAGCATATCCTCTACATATCAGGCTGATGAAGCAAAAGAGTATCTGCCAGTTAAGTTCTCGTATGAGAAATACCCGACGGGAGAATACGAAATGTGGATTAAACGTTGGGATTATGGCTTCCGCCAGAAGATATGTGAATTTGATCTCTTCCAATACGCTTTTGTTAACTCCGATCCGATTGTGAAAGCAGAAGATGGAAATTACTACATACAATTCTACGTTTCCGATTTTGACGAAACACGGGATACGTATGCCATAGTAGATACTCCCGATCAATCTTATTATTATGATGACGGTAACCTATCTAAGGCAAACTGGGATCCGGAAACTCTGATTTACCGACTTAAACTCGATGATGCCAACTGGTTTGGTCGTAAAAAAGACGGCATTTCATTTACAATGCAGTTAACCATAAAAGGACTGGATATTACCGTGACCGGTCATAACAAACTACAGTTAAGCGAATAATACTTTAATTACAGACGCAAGGACACAGTATTTGCAGAGAAGAATCCCCCACACTTCTGCAAAATGTGATGTCCTTGCTTTTTTTTGCACTTCCCACTAGGGGAACTTCCGGTTCATCTGCTTTAAAGGTATAGGGGACGAAAACGTCTCTGATTTGTATAATCTATAAATTTAAAAGTATGATGAAAAACAATCGTATTCAATCCTCCATCCGGGGTCCGGCAAATCTTTCCGTCTCAATGCGAAATACACCAGCCGGTCGTTTCGCAAGCCATTCAACAGAATAAAAAAATCAAATACATATTATTACTATGAATAAAAATACTCTTTTCACATTATTAGTTCTCTTACTAACTTCATTTATCAGCGTAAATGCAAGTGAGAATAAAGCAATAGATATCCCGGCTGCTGTATGGCAGAGCAATAAATTAACTGCATATCGTCTTGAAGTTCTCGATAACTTGCTTGGCGAACGTGGTGTCACCGATGAGCGCATAGGTAAATCTTTTACCATAGCGGCATGGGTCAATCTCAGAGCACTACCTGCAGGAGGAATGTCTTATATCATGGGACATGGTGCCCAAGGACACTTCAACCAGAATGGAAGCTTGGTACTCATGGTCAACAAAGACGGAGACTTCTACGTAAAAGGTAATAAAACAAACTATTCGTTAACCGAAAAAGCGAACATTGGTGAGTGGTTCTGCCTCGCCGTGGCTTATGATTATGATAACAACAGTATCACAGCTTACAAAAATGGAGAAATACTTGGAAGTACCATTGAGTTAGGAGATAGTAAACTGGAAATTTTCGCAGATGACCCATGTATCTTCTATGTAGGCGGAAGCTTGTACGATGGTTTCTGTGATGAATTTCAGTTCTATAATAAAGCACTGACACAAGAAGAAGTCGGCCAAGCCATGATTGATGCCTCTACCGTAAATGGCATCACCGCACTCTACAATCTGGATGAGGAAGTAGAAGGTACTACCGGAGCATTTGCCAATCAGATAGAGGGAGACAAAGCGAATATCAACGCAGTATACAATAAAATATCCGGTACAACAAAATGGCAAGGAGAGGGAGAATTCCCATATACGACCAGTACTCCCACATCACCTACTTTGGTAGACGGACGTACTTTCACCGTAACTTTAGAACAACCTGCTATCGGTGGTTCTTTCGAGGTCCAGAAAGACGGAGTGGCCATTACATCCGGTGATAAATTTGAGAACGGTACAGTATTAAGCGTTGTAGCAACTCCCGATGCAGGTTATCGGGTAAGTTCCATCTTCGTGAACAGTATAGCGATCGAAGGTACTGAATTCACCGTATCCGGAACAACAAACATCACCATTGAATTTATAGAAGCTGAAATTGAATATTGTACCCCTACTTTCTCGCAAGGTCGTGAAGTAGGACATATCACATCGGCAACCACTACCGGAGCTGTCGCCAATCTGAATTACACAGATACAGGTACCGGAAATTATGATAACTATAACAAAATCGTAGACCGCTCTATGGCAATCAGAGCCGGACAAACGATTGAAGTAACTGTGCAGGCACAAAACGGTCGTTGGGGAGTTGAACGTATTTTCGTTGACCTGAATGGTGACGGTCAATTCGATGCCGACGAAATGATAATCAAATACGGAGATACAAGCAACAGTAATAATAATCTGGACAACGTTGTGGCAAGTTTCACCTTACCGGAAAATTTTTCTGCCAAAAAGACATTGATGCGTGTACTCTTCACCGACGGCGATACTCAGGGTGGAGATGATGCATGTGGTGCATATGTAGACGGTGGATTTTATGACTTCGAAATGCGCATAGTAGACGCAGCCTACACCGTTACTTATGCTAATACAACCCCGGATCTGGGTGCAATTACTGTAAAAGCAGGAGAAAATGCTATCAGTAACGGTGACGAAATAGAAGCAGGAACCGAACTGACAATCGAAGTGGCTCCTAACGAAAGTGTGAAAATTGCTTCTTTCACTATCAACGACGAAAACCGGTTGAGTGATTTGAAAAATAATACACTAAAGATTACTGCTACAAGTTCTATTGATATCAAAGTATCATTCAAGAGCACACAGTATACATTCAACTTGGTGAATGTTACTCCAAACTCAGGTTCGGTAGTTGCCAAAAATTATGATACTCAGGCAGAAATTGCCGATGGAGATAAAATCAATGAAGGAGACTATATCACTATCACTCTCACTCCTAACAAAGGAGAGAAAGTGATTGGTCTGAAAAACAATGAAGAGGCTGTCGACCTGAATAATGAAGTTGATGATTATGGCAACTATATGGAGTATTCATTCGAGGTGAAAGGGGATGTCAGCATTGAAGCTACATTCAGCAAACTGGTAGGAATCATATCTGCCAATGCCGACCTCACTGCTTACTATGACGCAGCAAGCCAGACATTGAATATCGGAGACAATGCAACGGCAGTCATTTATGATCTGGCAGGAAATGCAGTTATGAACGTTAACGAAAAACAGAAAAATCTGGCCGGTCTGAATAGCGGATGCTACATTGTTAAAGTAGAAGCATCCAATATAACAAAAGCATTTAAGGTAATAAAGAGGTAAATAGGTTTAAACCAGGAGTTCCCGGAGTTCAATTAAAGTAGAGAATGTATATTAACACTGTACATTTTCTACTTCTTTTTTAAAGGCTAAACGATATATGTCAATATCCAATAAACTGTGTTTTATTGATATACTTCCCGTATCAATAGTCTTTGTAATCATTCATAAATAAGCTACCACTATATCTAACTCGCATTTCGTTAACATCGTTAATACGTTTTTTTAACGTTTAAAATTCACTTTACCAAAGTGTACAATTAAGCAGAACAAGAATGTACAAATTAGCAGGACAAAAGTGTACAATTAACACTCACTATAATGTACACTTTTGTCAATCTTCAAAGTAGTTGAAAACCAGACTCAACTTAATTGCATATATTTGTTCAAAACAAGGCGATATGAACTACCTTTTATCAGGAAAAAAACTACTATTCTCTCTTTTATAATCTATAACCAAAACTTCTGATTCTATAACCGGAACTTTTGGTTATAAAACTTAAAGTTTTAATCTTACAACTGAAACTTTTGATTATAGTTTACCTTTAATTGTCCGTAACTTTACTTCCTATGAAAAGGTATTAATTTAAGAAAGAAGCAGATTTTATATATAAATGTCTTGAGTGTTACGGATAAACGATCAGCAGTCACTTTAGTTCATTCTGTACAAGTTTGGAGCAAATATCCAACTACTGACTCGCATTATTACTTATTCGACAACTATATATTGACCTAATAAATCATTAGGATGTCTGCTCCTTTCTGATTTCCTAAAAAATAACGGAGGGGAACAAAACCTAATTATCTCTCGGTTCATTCTATATTCCACAGGAGTTTTCCGAATAAATCCATGTGCAGAAACCAGAAGCCCCGAATGAAAACTGGTTCATCCGGGGCTTCATTACCTTTATAAATAATTAATGGGACACGCTTATTACATATCTTTCAGTTCCCAAGCCAATGCACTGGCACCCAATACAGCAGCATCAGAATCTTTCAGTTCAGAAACCAGCAATTTAGTTTTTCCTTTATAGATATTAAGCAGGTTGTCTTCCATGGCTTTGTGGATCGGCTTCATAATGTAATCACCCGATTTTGCCAGCCCACCGAACAATACAATCGCTTCCGGACTGGAGAACGCTATGAAATCTGCCAGTGCTTCACCAAGCAAAGTACCCGTAAATTCAAAAATCTCCTGTGCCAATTTATCACCTTGCACTGCTGCGTCATATACATCCTTAGAAGTAATGTTTTCAGCAGAAATATTACGCAAAAGGCTTGCATCTGTACGGGCAGCCAACAATTCACGTGCTGTACGAGCCACACCTGTAGCCGAGCAGTAAGTCTCCAAACAGCCTTTACGACCACAACCGCACATACGTCCTGTACCGCGACGAACAATCACATGGCCCAATTCGCCGGCAAAACCGTCATGACCATAAACCATTTGTCCGTTGATTACGATACCGCTACCTACACCTGTTCCCAGTGTGATCATGATAAAATCCTTCATACCACGGGCAGCACCATATGTCATTTCGCCTACAGCAGCAGCATTCGCATCATTGGTCAATGCAGTAGGAATACCAAGACGTTCTTCAAACATAGCAGCCAAAGGAATAATACCTTTCCACGGCAAGTTTGGAGCAAACTCAATTGTTCCGCTATAATAATTTCCATTAGGAGCACCGATACCGATACCTTTTATTTTTTCAACTCCACCCTGTGAAATAATAAGCGGAAGAAGATTCTTGCACACTTCGTCTACATACTCTTCTACTGTAGAATAGGCCTGAGTTTTCACCGAGCCACTTGCTATAATAGTTCCACGTGCATCTACTATACCAAAGACAGAATTTGTTCCGCCTATGTCAATACCCACTACATAGGGCTTTTCCATGTTTGAATTCATGATAGTTCGTTTAAAAGGGTTAGCTTATTAAATATTTATTGCACACAAATTACGTAAAGAAGATTGATTCGGCAAAATGTTTTTGAAAAAAAGTTCACTCTGTTTGCAACTTTTCGTATCTTACGTGCGTCTAATAGATGAAATTATAAGAAAATAAAAACTAAACAAAGGAAATTGTGATATACCTTAAAGACATTAACAAGACCTACTACAACGGAGCACCTCTCCATGTACTCAAAGGTATCAACCTCGATATCAAACGGGGTGAATTTGTATCCATCATGGGGGCATCGGGCTCAGGAAAATCCACTTTACTAAATATACTGGGTATTCTGGATAATTATGATACCGGCGAATATTACCTGAACAATGTATTGATAAAGAACCTCAGCGAAACGAAAGCTGCAGAATACAGAAACCGGATGATCGGGTTTATTTTCCAATCTTTCAATCTGATCTCTTTTAAAAATGCAGTGGAAAATGTAGCCCTCCCGTTATTTTATCAGGGAGTGGGACGTAAAAAGCGTAACGCTTTAGCACTGGAATATCTCGACAAACTGGGCCTGAAAGACTGGGCACATCACATGCCAAACGAAATGAGTGGCGGGCAAAAACAACGTGTGGCAATAGCACGAGCACTAATCACCCAACCACAGATAATTCTTGCCGATGAGCCCACCGGAGCATTGGACAGTAAGACTTCCGTTGAAGTGATGCAAATCCTGAAAGACCTTCACAAAACAGGAATGACCATCGTGGTAGTAACTCACGAAAGCGGTGTGGCCAACCAGACCGACAAAATAATCCATATCAAAGACGGAATCATCGAACGGATCGAGGAGAATCTTGACCACGATGCATCGCCTTTCGGACAACACGGAATAATGAAGTAAAGATATTTACGATTGGGTGATTGACTATTTACGATTGAAAAATCTTTGTAAATCATAAAGCCAAGGGACAGTCGTAAATACAAAAGAAAATTCAATCGTCTAATTGTAAATCGTTAAATCGTAAATAAAATCATGTTTGACATTTGGCAAGAAATATACGGTACCATCAAGCGGAATAAACTTCGTACCTTCCTCACCGGATTTGCTGTGGCATGGGGGATTTTTATGCTTATCGTACTGTTAGGAGCAGGTAACGGATTGATACATGCCTTTGAGCAATCGTCTTCGGAAAGGGCACTGAACTCCATAAAAATATATCCGGGGTGGACAACCAAATCATACGAAGGACTGAAAGAGGGACGAAATATCCGGTTGGACAACAAAGATCTGGATGTGACAAAACAACAATTTCAGGAAAACGTTATCAGCGTCGGTGCAACTCTGTATCAGAGAAGTGCCAATCTCAGCTTTGGCAAAGAGTATGTCAACCTGAGTCTTACAGGCGTATTTCCCAACTTTCCGGAAGTAGAAACCGTGAAACTGTCCGAAGGAAGGTTTATCAACGAAATGGATATACAACAACGCAGAAAAGTTGTTGTTCTTAACGTCAAGACAGCCGATATACTCTTCGGGAAAACCCATACAAACCCCATCGGACAAAATGTAAAGACCGGAGGTATCGTCTATCAGGTGATAGGACTATACAAAGATCAGGGAGACAATAGCTCAAGCGATGCCTATATCCCTTTTACTACCCTTCAGATTATTTACAACAAAGGTGATAAACTAAACAACATTGTATTTACCACCAAAAACCTGAAATCAATAGAAGACAACGAAGCCTTCGAAGCGCAATACCGTAAAGTGCTCGGAGCCAATCACCGCTTTGATCCCACAGACAACAGTGCTATCTGGATATGGAACCGGTTCACCAATTATCTGCGAAACATGGGCGCAATGAATATGCTCCGGATTGCCATCTGGGTAATAGGGATCTTTACGCTATTAAGTGGTATTGTGGGAGTATCAAACATTATGCTGATTACCGTAAAGGAACGTACCCACGAATTCGGTATCCGCAAGGCCTTAGGAGCCAAACCGGGATCTATCTTATGGCTTATCATCGTAGAGAGTATTGCTATAACAACTTTCTTCGGATACATAGGTATGGTAGCGGGTATTGCCGTAACGGAATGGATGAACAGTGCTTTCGGAAACCAGCAAATGGACAACGGTATGTGGTCGGAGACAGTATTCTCTAACCCGACAGTGGACCTGAGTATTGCCATACAAGCAACTCTGACGCTGGTAGTTGCAGGAACATTGGCAGGATTTTTCCCCGCACGCAAAGCGGTTAGTATCAGCCCGATTGAGGCACTGAGAGCGGATTAATAATATTTATGACTGGACGATTTACAATTTACGATTAAAGGTTCTTCGTAACTTAACGGAAATTCGAGATAAACAAATGAGGCATGAGGGAAACAGAATATTCTTTTGTCGTTTAGCTCATACCAAATAATATAGCACTTAGTAAATAATAAAGATGCGAATAGACATGGACACGTGTGAGGAAATCCTCATCACGATAACAAGAAACAAAACCCGAAGCCTGCTTACGGCATTCGGTGTATTTTGGGGTATTTTCATGCTTGTTGCACTCATTGGCGGCGGACAGGGTATGCAAAATGCAATGCAGGTACAATTTGAGGGGTTTGCTACCAACTCAGGATTTGCCTGGCCCCAACGTACAGGTGAGGCTTACAAAGGATTTAGTAAAGGACGTTGGTGGAGTATGAACATCGATGATATTGAACGGATACGCGAAAATGTAGAAGGTATTGAGCTTATCACTCCTTCCATTGCCCGCTGGGGGGCTAAATCCGTACACGAAGATAAAAAGTTCGACTGTATCGTAAAAGGTCTGCACCCCGAATATGAAAATATCGAAGCACAGGATATTGCACTCGGGCGATTTATAAACGATGTGGATATCCGCGAAGCACGTAAAGTGTGCGTCATCGGAAAGCGCGTATACGAAAGCCTGTTCACCCCGGGAACTGACCCGCTGGGGAAATACATACGTGTAGACGGAATTTACTATCGCGTTATCGGCATGTCGGTAGCAGAAGGGAATATCAATATTCAGGGACAGTCGTCAGAATCGGTTATATTGCCCTTCACAACCATGCAACGGGCCTATAACTTAGGACGTAACATAGAACTGGCCTGCTTCACGGTGAAACCCGGACTGAAAGTGACCGATATACAACCGGAAGTAGAACGTATCATTAAAGAAGCACACTTTATATCGCCGGACGACAAACAAGCAATCATGGTATTGAACACAGAAGCCATGTTTTCAATGATGGACAACCTATTCACAGGAATACGCATTCTTATCTGGATGGTAGGACTGGGTACACTGCTGGCAGGAGCAATCGGGGTATCGAATATTATGATGGTGACTGTTCGCGAACGAACCACCGAAATCGGTATTCGCCGTGCCATTGGTGCACGCCCCAAAGATATTCTCCAGCAGATTCTCTCCGAAAGTATGGTATTGACCACCGTAGCCGGAATGATGGGAATTTCATTTGCCGTGCTGGTACTTCAGGTTATGGATCTTACAATTACCAGTGACAGCGGAAGGTCTTTCGGCTTTCAGGTGACATTCGGCTTAGCCGTAGGTACTTGTCTGCTACTTGTCACGCTGGGCATGCTGGCAGGACTGGCACCTGCTTACCGGGCAATGGCAATAAAACCGATAGAGGCTATCAGGGACGAATAACAGATACGCGCCCCAAAGAAAAGTAAAAAACAAGAATAAAATAAAAATCAAAAATAAAACTAAAATGAAAAAGTTTCTGAAAATCACATTGTTAGTACTTCTGGCAGCCGGTATTATAGGGACATTTGTATTCCTGTGGATGAAATCAAGACCCAAAGTTGTTGTATACGAAACCGTAACAGCAGAGGTGGCCGACCTTCAAAAAACAACCGTAGCTACGGGAAAAGTAGAGCCACGTGATGAAATTCTTATCAAACCACAGATCTCCGGTATCATTGACGAAGTGTATAAAGAAGCCGGACAAAGTATCCGTAAAGGTGAAGTGATTGCCAAAGTAAAGGTCATTCCGGAACTGGGACAGGTAAACTCTGCCGAAAGTCGTGTGCGTCTGGCAGAAATCAATGAGAAACAGGCACAAACAGACTTTGACCGTATTGAGAAACTATTCAAAGACAAGCTGATCAGCCGAGAAGACTTTGAGAAAAGCGAAGTAGCACTGAAACAAAGCCATGTAGAAGTGCAGACAGCCAAAGATGCTCTCGAAATCATCAAGGAGGGTATTACCAAAAACAGTGCTTCACTCTCCAGCACACTGATTCGCTCTACAATAGACGGACTGATCCTGGACGTTCCGGTAAAGGCCGGTAATTCGGTTATCATGAGTAATACATTCAATGACGGAACGACTATTGCTACGGTGGCCAACATGAATGACCTGATCTTCAAAGGCAAGATAGACGAAACGGAAGTAGGCCGTATCCACGAAGGTATGCCCGTAAAACTGACTATCGGTGCATTGCAGAACCTGACATTCGACGCTACACTGGAATACATTTCACCCAAAGGTGTGGAAGAAAACGGGGCCAATCAGTTTGAGATAAAAGCAGCGGTATCCGTTCCGGACAGTGTACAAATCCGTTCGGGCTACTCGGCCAACGCAGAGATTGTGCTTCAACGTGCCCAGCAGGCATTAGCGGTGCCCGAAAGCGTGATTGAATTCAGTGGTGACTCTACATTTGTATATATAATGACAGATTCCATACCAGAACAGAAATTCCAGCGCAAATCGGTTATAGCCGGTATGAGTGATGGTATCAAGATTGAAATTAAAAGTGGCGTAACAGCCAAAGACAAAATCCGTGGAGCGGAAAAGAAAGATAAGAAGTAAAATCAATAACAGGAAATTATGAAAAAAGGACTTATTATATTCTCTCTTACCACACTCTGTGCCACTAGTCAGGCTCAGGAGGGGTGGACGCTACGCCAATGCATTGACTATGCCATCGAGCACAATATAGAAATTCAGCAAACAGCTAATGCTGCCGAGCAAAGTGCTATAGAGGCAAATACGGCAAAGTGGGCAAGGTTACCGAATTTGAGTGGCTCGGCAAGTCAGAGCTGGAACTGGGGACGTTCGGCTTCGCCAGAAGATATCGGTGGTTACACCAACTCCAACACCTCAAGTACACAGTTCGGCATTAATACAAACATACCACTTTTTACAGGATTACAAATACCTAATCAATATGCACTTTCCAAACTGAACCTTAAAGCCGCTATTGAAGATCTGAATAAAGCAAAAGAAGATATTGCTATCAACGTAACATCTTCTTATCTGCAAGTTTTGTTCAACATGGAACTAAGTAAGGTAGCAGCCAGCCAGACGGAACTCAGCAAAGAGCAATGTAAACGCATCACCCGTCTTGCCGAAGTGGGAAAAGCTTCATCTGCCGAAGTAGCTGAAGCTAAAGCACGTGTGGCACAGGATGAGATGAGCCTGGTACAAGCTGAAAACAATTACCAACTGGCTTTATTGGACCTGAGCCAATTGCTTGAATTGCCTACCCCCGAAGGATTCACACTCGCACAACCAGATACTATAGTAAGTTTCATTCCGCTAACTCCACCGGATGATATTTATACGGAGGCATTGAGTAATAAACCGGGCATCCGGGCTGCACAACTTCGCTTGGAAGGTAGCGAGAAGAACATACGCATAGCGCAAAGCAATTACTATCCGCAACTCTCTTTCGGAGCAAGTATAGGAACGAACTATTACACTGTGGACGGGCATTCCAAGTATGGCTTTAGCAGTCAAATGAGAAACAATCTGAGTAAAGGAGCCGGATTCAATTTGAGTATACCACTGTTTAATCGCCTGGCTACCCGCAACCGTGTTCGTAGTGCCCGGCTACAGCAAACCAACCTCGCCCTGAAACTTGATAACACTAAAAAGGTGCTTTATAAAGAGATTCAACAAGCATGGTACAACGCAGTAGCTGCCGAAAGTAAATTTAACAGTAGTACAGCGGCCGTTGCTGCCAACGAAGAGTCTTTCCGCCTGATGAGCGAAAAGTTCGACAACGGGAAAGCTACTTTCGTTGAATACAACGAAGCCAAACAGAATCTGACAAAATCGCTGTCGGACAAGATACAGGCAAAATATGATTATCTGTTCCGTACCAAGATTCTCGACTTCTACAAAGGAAAGGCTATTGAGTAACCAATAATATCAGTATCTTTGCTTCATAAACAAAAAACTGTCTATGAAGCAAAGGTTATTCCTATTACTGATTTTCCTGCCGGTCGCTCTGCTTGGTCAACAAAAGGTTATCTTCCCTGATGATTTTAATACAAGCCTGAATGGAAAGGATGTAACCATTACCAATCCGCTCATTATCACCGATACCCGAAAATTAAGTTCTAACGGTATATTGGTTTTAGCCGCCGAACGCATACAGTCTGCCACAGAAGAACATGAACCTGGGATAGAAATGTATACTCAATGGCAAAAAGACTTCCCTAAGCGCATACTATCCCTTAAAGTAGATAAAACAGCTTTTTACCGTACCGGACAACAAACCACCAACCTTACAGGAACGGTATCTGTCAGTAACGGCACTTATACAATCATCCCCAAAATAGCTCCTTCTTTCGCAGGTAATGAACGTACCACTCAACCCCGGGAAGTAACAGTACCACACAATCTGAAAATCGCCAGTTTCAATCTGAACTTCTACATTGCAAATTCGTCTCTGTGGAATCCGGACTACGGTGCAGCCAGCCAGAGTGAGTTCACACGCCAGCGCACTAAAATACTTGCAGCTCTCAAAGCAATAAATGCAGACATATACGCACTCTGCGAAGTTGGTGAAGGAAAAACGGCCGTACAGGACATTGTGGAAGGATTGAATGACATAGCCGGAACAAACCGGTATGCTTATACCGACAACGGGGATACGAAAGAAAGTACGTATACTAAAAATGTATTTGTTTACAACACGGATAAGGTAGAACCTTATAAAGAAGTCCTCACCATTGGTTCATATCTCAAACTCCGTCATGTGGCACAGGCCTTCAACCTGAAAGAGAACCAGGAAAGGCTGATTATCTCATTGAATCATTTTAAGTCGAAATCGTCTGGTAGCGGCACCGATACTGACCAATATGACGGACAGGGGAAATCAAATAATCAACGAAAAGCAGAAGCCCACACATTGGTCAACGAACTGAATACACTAACCAATTATTACGAAGATCCGGATATACTGATACTGGGAGATTTGAATGCATACTCCAGAGAAGACCCGATACGGATACTTACAAATGCTTCTTTAGTGAACTTACTGGAACATTTCTCTCCGCAGGATTATAGCTATGTCTACAATGGAGCTATCGGTTATCTGGATCACTCCATAGCCTCTGCCAGCATGAGTAAGCAAGTAGTAGATGCAGCGCCCTGGCATATCAATGCAGATGAACAAAGTAAATTTGGTTATAAAAATGCCGTAAACTATTCGCCGGATCCCTATCGCAGTTCTGACCATGACCCTATCATTACCACTTTAATGCTGGACCGTGCTACGGGTATTTATACTCCGGGGAACGGATATAAAAACAGAATTCAGATATCCGGCAACCCACATGACGGATATCTCACTCTGCAAAGCGAACGTATAGACAAAGTAGAAGTACTTAGCATCAACGGACAAGTACTTTTCACAAATACCCCTGCCGTAGCAGGTAATTATTTCATTCTACCAACCAGCGGACTCACGGGTGGTTTTTATATCATTCGTGTTTACTGCAATAATTATTGCATTACAGATAAAATTGTACTTCCATAAAAGAAAGTATACACTGAAAAACGAAGCTCCGCGTTACCAAGAAAGTAACGCGGAGCTTCGTTTTTATTTTTATTACAAACATTTTTAATAAGCAAATGCTATCAGATTTGAATTATCGTCAACTCTGTTTACCACATTCATTGTCCAGTCGCTCTCTGATTTACTCCACTTATAGTTCATATAGGCAACCGGCATATTTTGCTCATTCAACTCATAAACCGTTTTCTCTACTGAATCAATATACGCTCTGCGACTCTCATTCCAACGTGCATATTCCATTGTGATTTCATTGTTGGCGTACAAATAAGTAATTTTAAAATACGGAGTCCATTTGTCATGACTACCATCCCACTTAAATGCCTCTTTTGCAGTCATTCTATTCTGATCATCATAAGAAAAATCATATTTCATATGACGATAAAGCGAACCATCCATACGATAGATAACCTTCGACGTAACTAAGTCCCCCTCTTTAACTTCATTCGTCACAAAATTCGTATCCTGTGCTTTTAACTCTGCATTTACAACACCTGTAATTGTCATTACTACTAAAACAATCATTCTGAAAAATACTGTAGTCTTCATAATCATATATTTTTTATTAGTTAAATTTTTTCCTGTTTATATATTAGACGTATTGACTTATTCAAAGGTTGCATCACTTTCTGTTTTTTTTCGTTTTTTATTTGATGACCGCCTTCGTATATCTAAATGCAAGAGGTGTGCCAGAACAATAAAATACTGATAACCAACAGTATAAAATAAATCCTTAGTGTACGAAAATGAACACATGTACGCTTATATGCGGACAGTGTACTATTTTTAATTATCTTTGCCTATTGTTTTATGGAACAACAAAAAGAATATAGAAGCATCGTAAAAGCTACAGCCCTCTTCGGAGGCGTACAGGCTTTTCAGGTTCTGCTTACTTTGGTACGTACCAAAGTGGTGGCATTGCTTCTTGGTGTAGACGGTGTAGGCCTGTTAGGAATGTTCAACAATGCCATAAGCATGGTACAAAGTATAACGGGGTTAGGTATCAATCAGGGAGGTGTCAAAAGCCTCTCCTCTGCCGAAGATCCCCGTAAAGCTGCACAAATAGCAACTCTAATCCGGCAAATGAGCTTATATGCTGGCTTACTCGGTGCAGTGGTGGTGCTTGCACTTTCTCCCTGGCTATCACAATGGAGTTTCGGAACCCGGGACTTTACGGGAGCATATATGTGGCTCGCCTGTACCATCTTATTTGATACGCTGACCAAAGGAGAACTTGCTATATTTCAAGGATTCCGACGCCTCCGTATTCTGGCACAAGCCAATCTACTGGGTGCATCTGCAGGACTTCTTATTTCACTACCTATTTATTATATATGGAGAACGGATGGCGTTGTGGTTGCTATTATACTCTCTTCCATTTGTGGTTACTTTGCTACACTGCTGTTCCGCGACAAACAAAAAGTGCCACCTTTATCTGTTCGTCAGGAAGGTAAAAGTATCATCACAATCGGAGCCATGCTTACCATCAGCGGTTTTGCCAGTACATTGGTCAGCTATCTATTCAATATCTACCTTAGAAGTCACGGTGGATTGGAGGACGTGGGTATCTACCAGTCCGGTTTCGGACTGATAGACAAATACATCGGGCTTATCTTTGTGGCAATGAGTACTGACTACTACCCCCGACTGGCAGCTGTTCATAATCAAAACACGAAACTCAGTTCCATAATGAATCAGCAGACCGTAGTATCACTGCTGATACTGTGTCCGGTTATCACAATCTTTCTGCCAACAGCACCACTAATTGTCCGCCTGCTACTTACCAAGTCGTTCCTACCAGTCATTCCTTTTCTGTCATGGGCCATCTTAGGTATGATCTTTAAAGTGGTTTCTACCAGTATGGGATATATACTTATCGTTAAGGGAGCACACCGGTTATTTCTTGGTACTGAATTATTTTCATGGAGCACTATACTAATAACCAATATCATAGGATATACTTTATGGGGAATTGAAGGAATAGGCATTGCTTTTTTATTCAGTTATGTCTGCTATTTTATATTGATAGGCACTGTTTGTTATCACAATTTTAAGATTGGTTTTAACAAGGAAATTATCCAAATACTATTATTCACAATAACAATAGCAGTCGGTAGTTTTATTACGACCTACTATTGGATACCAACAAATCAATGGACAGGATATGCTTTTGACATTTTTTTAATATTAATAGCATGTACTTTTTCCTTTAGAAAATTATGGTCACATATTAAATAAACAATTATATTTGTGACCATGAATCCGATATTAAGTATTATTATCCCATTTTACGGAACGGCTGACAAAACCTTATTAGAACGTTGTCTTAATTCTATTCGTACTCAAAATATATCACAGGAAAAGTATGAACTCATTATAGCTGACAGCAATGGAAAGGACTTAGGAGCAGGTGCTGCCCGTAATAATGGTATTCGCCAGGCTAACGGAGAATACCTCCTTTTTGTTGATGCTGATGACTATTTATTCCCAAATTCATTACTACATTGTCTTACTTTTTTAGAGAAAGAACATCCGGACATTCTGTCTTTCAAATTCCAAAAAGTAAAAAAGGGTAAAAAAGGCCCGAGAAAAACCAAGTATTCACATCATATCTATTCATTTGGAGCCTCATTTATGGCCAACAATAATTATACAGGAGCTGCCTGTATACATTTCACTCGAAGAACATGGCTCATAGAGCAACAACTTTTTTTCCCAGAAAACACTTACCATGAGGATGAAGCATTTGTAGCTATGGCATATCTTCATGCAGAAAAAACAATTATAACCAACTGGCCTATATATGCATATTTCCAGCATCCCCAATCAATTACATATCAACGTGACAGTGAACAAGGGCTAAAGCATGTAAAGGATTTTAAGCAGATATTAGTTTATCTATGTAATTATATAAAAACACAGAAAGAACTTAGTTCAACACAAAAAGAAGCCTTGCAACGAAGAATTAACTTTCTGACAATAGATTATATACAACAGCTTGTAAAGAATCGTCGTTCACCATCTTTTATTTTCATGGAGATAAAAAAATTAAGGCAAGAAAGCTTTCTTCCGTTACCAAACAATAAATATTCGTGGAAATATACTCTGGCGAAAACTATTATTAATTTATTTACATATAAATGAAAATACTACTTCTCGGTGAATTCAGCAATATCCATTGGACCTTAGCAGAAGGACTCCGCATATTAGGACATGAAGTGTGTGTTGTCTCAGACGGCAACCACTGGAAAAATTATAAACGGGATATCTCTCTGTTGCGCCCTACCAATAGCAAAATAGATGGAGTCAAATATCTGGCAAAGGTTTTATTATTGCTTCCTAAATTAAAGGGATATGATATCGTGCAAATCGTTAATCCCTGTTTTCTGCATCTGAAACCGGAAAAGAGCCTGCCCATCTATCGTTTTTTACGGAAACATAATAAGAAGATATTCTTAGGTGCCTTTGGTACAGACCATTACTACGTAAAAACTTGTATGGAAACGAATGTATTCAAATATTCTGATTTCAAATCTCAGGACAAATTCAGAGACACGCCTGTCAACCGTAAAATAATAAAAGAATGCCTGTATGGCGGAACAGCACGTGCCAACAAAGAAATAGCTCAAACCTGTAATGGCATCATAGCCTGCCTATGGGAGTATTATGTATCTTATACTTCATACTTCCCGGATAAATTAACGTTCATCCCACTACCGATTGACTATTCTGACATTGTTAGCCGGGTACGGCCCGAACCCGAAAAAGTGAACTTTTTTATCGGTATTCAATCCGCACGAAGTGATATCAAAGGCACAGATATTATGTATCCCGTTCTCAAGGAAGTACAAAAAAAATATCCGGACCGATGCTATATTACAGAAGCTATCGATGCTCCCTATGATACTTATCAACGGTTAATGGATGACGCTGACGTACAATTAGATCAGTTATATTCATATACTCCTTCTATGAACTCTTTGTTAGCTATGACAAAAGGGGTTATCGTAGTAGGAGGCGGAGAAGAAGAAAATTATGAAATAATAAACGAGAAAGAACTACGTCCTATTATTAATGTATATCCCTCCGAAGAAGATATTTTCCGGAAACTGGAATTCATCGTGCAACATAAAGAGCAGATTCCAATACTATCAGCGCAAAGTATTGAATACGTAAGAAAACATCATGACTACGTAAAAGTTGCACAACAGTATGCAGACTTCTGGAAAACACATTAATCCCCAGAATACGAACAGATTTATTCAAACTTATTGATTGCCGCAATCACATAGGCCACTTCTTCAACCGTCATCAGGGGAGACATGGGCAAGCTCAATTCTTCACGATGTATTTGCTCCGTCACCGGCAATGAAAGAGCAGCATATTCAGTCAAGGCCTCTTGTTTGTGCGGAGGAATCGGATAATGTATCTGTGTTTGTATTCCTTTCTCCGCAAGGAAAGTCTGCAACCTATCACGGCAAGATGAAAAGATAGGGAAAATATGAAATACATGCTGCTGCCAGTCATCGACCCGTGGCAAGGTTAATTGCGTATTCTGAATATGCGTCATGTATTGAGAGGCAATCAGGCGACGACGTTCATTGTCAGCATCGAGACGCGACAGTTTCAGACGCAATACGGCGGCCTGAAGTTCATCCAGGCGACTGTTTATACCTTTATAAAGGTGGACATACTTTGCAGAAGAGCCATAATTGGCGATAGAACGAACCATCGCAGCAAGCGACTCATCATTGGTAGTCACTGCACCACCATCTCCCAATGCACCCAGGTTCTTTGCCGGATAGAAACTGAATCCGGCTGCATCTCCAAGGCTACCGGTACGTTTCCCGTTATAAATGGCACCATGAGCTTGTGCCGCATCCTCCACAACTTTGAGATTATGACGTCTTGCTATATCTTTAATAGGCTGCATATCAGCACATCTTCCGTATAGATGCACAGGAAGTATAGCTTTGGTTCGGGAGGTAATCAGGGATTCTATTTTTTCGGGAGCTATATTACATGACAACAAAGAAGGTTCACAGAAAACCGGCTTCATTCCGGCACGGATCACCCCCAATATAGAGGCAATGTAAGTATTGGCAGGAACAATCACCTCATCACCGGGCTGCATTTCTCCCAACTCGCAGTAAGCCATAAAGATAAGAGTCAATGCATCCAATCCGTTACCCACACCTACACAACAGGTTGTACCACAATAATCAGCAAAAGCTTTTTCAAAAAGATGGTTTTCTTCTCCCTGTAAATACCAGCCGGAGCGAAGCACACGAATTATAACATCCGAAATCTCCGGTTCGAAAGAATCGCTAATACGCTGTAAATCGAAATATTTAATCATCATCCACAGAGTCTAAACAAAGTTCATATGTATCATACATGACCGCACGTCCACCAAATCCTTCTTTCTGGAATATTAATCCCTCATTCAGATAACGTCCTCCATCTTCTACGGAAACTCCAAAATCAAAATAACGTTTCTCTGTATAAATTTGGTTTATCAGGCAGTCAAACAAAAGATCAAGTGCTCCCATATCCCGCCCTCTATCAGTAGAAGCAATATACTGGACATGAGCTACTTCACCAGAGATATACATCACACATCCTCCTACCGTTTCATCTTTATCGAGTACCCGATAAAGTTTTATTTCTTCCGGGAACAGACGATTAAGGCGTACAATCTCCTCTAACGAATGTACCGGTAATCGATCATGACGTTGTTGCAGATTCTGCTCCAGAACAGACCAGAAAGCACTAAAAGCGTCATCCTGGCAAATGCGTAATCCACTCGTATGTGCAAGTTTCAGTTTTCGACGCCGAAGTGTACTGAAAGGACAGCCTCCGGCAGGCATTACAACCGAAGAGATCTTCCGCTCTGTCAGTCGGGCATTCAAGCGAAACAGGGCATACAAATCCTCTTCAGCAGGATATTTATGATATATAAAAGGAATAGTACGATAAACAATCCGCTTTATTCCGGAGGTTTCTTTCAGGTAACGGCACAAAAGATAAAATGCCTCCAACACTACACTCGCACTTGCCTGATAAGCAAGAACGACCCCGCCATAGGTCAATCCACCATGCGTACAGTAAGTATCATCCTCTATATTTCCCGGTAATAAAGCGAGCAATCGCCCTCCTTTATAAAACATCAGAGAATAATCGGTGAAACGATCGGCATGATAATCCATATAATCACGCATAAACAAGAACGTTCCATTTCTGGAGGCAGCCACAAAACTATCCCAAACTATCTTTTGGTCCGACGTATAACGGACAACGCTCAACTGTAAGTCTCGGATAGCAAGTGTCATTTCTTTATATATTCCAGGAATTCGTCGTATGAATTAATATAATTATCAAGGCAATAGGGATGAGAGGCCAGAACAAGAACAACAGCATCCGGTGAAAAATTACTCATGACCTTCCACATTCCCGGCGGAATTAATAAGCCTTCGGAAGGAGAAGACAAATGATAGTGTTTACGTCCCGTTATATCTTCTGTCCAGATATCAAAGCTACCGCTGACAGCCACAAGATATTCGGACAACTCCGTATTGGCATGTTGCCCACGTTCTTGTCCTTCGGGTACATTATGTATCCAAAACACACGCTCAACAGGAAAAGGTATATCCTGTCCTACCTCAAGAAGGGTCAGACTCCCCCGTTTATCTGTAAATGTCTTTAAACGTTCCATAACTTTATAGAATAACGATATTTAGTGGATATTATTATAAGTGGTACTTCAAATTTAATTCATACTATGCCAGTCTTTTATTGAAACGCAAATGATCGCAGATTTTCGCAGATTAGATAGTTTGCTGCACTTAAGAGACGATATTCTTTGCGTAAATTTGCGATATCTGCGTTTCAATGATACGATCATTTAATTAGGATACAGTACTTACGAATAATAGTTTATAGTTAACTTTACAACCAGAAAATCAAGCTCTAACAAGAAAAAACTCCTCTTTCCATTATTACATAGGAAAAGAGGAGTTGATTGATAAGAACTTCCCAATAATTTATCTTCTTGAACTACTTCCCCGTTCAGAAGAGCTGGAAGAAGAACTTCTGCTACTCGAAGATGAACTGGAGGAAGAAGAACTACGTCCGGACTGTCCACTGGAAACCGAACTACGACGACTACTACTTGGGGAAGTCGTTTCCCGGTTAGCTGAAGAGCTACTTCTGCGGCTACTGTTTCCGGAGTTTGTACTACTGTGGCTTGTACTGCTATTTACCCTGCTACTGCTACCTGAAGTATTATTATCTCTTCTACTACCTGATATACTTTCACGATTTGAAGATGAAGAACTACTACTTGGCCGCGTAGTAGGCCGAGAGGTAGAACTTGGCTTCGTTTCAGAATTTCCCGGACGGGTTGACGTTCCCGGAGTAGTACTTGGACGAGTTGTAGAACTACCGGGACGAGTAGTTGTGCCAGTGCTCGGACGGGTAGTTGTGCCAGTGCTTGGACGGGTAGTCGTGCCAGTGCTCGGACGGGTAGTCGTGCCAGTGCTTGGACGAGCTCCTGGTCTGGAAGAAGGCCTTGTACTTGTATTCGGACGAATATTCACCGATCCGAAGTCCGAACGACGGTTAGTGTGGTACACCCGATCATTTCTCACACTATAGTTTCCTCGATAATGACTATGGTTATAGCGCCCACGATAATAACTTACATTATGAAAATGTGTCCGGTAATGTCCTCCGGAATAACTACGATAATGATAAGGTTTAGGGAAGTAGAAGTGGTTATGGTTCGTATATGTGATATACACACGGAAGTTCCACCCACCTGTATTAGCATATATCGGACGATAAAAATAATCGAGTCCCAGGAACCTACGATACTGTGAGTTACTCAATACCCAACGCAAATCGTCATTACGCACATCCAGATAATTGTAATAATCATCCAGTGCCCATTCGTATCCGCGTATTACATCGTCCATCAAATAGCGAATGGAATAGATAAAATCAAAATTGATTTCATAGACATCATTATACTGTTGCGTATTCAGGTTTAGTTCATACGCCATCTTATCAGTCAGGAAACGCGTCTCTTTGCGTACCCTGCTATTACTCATAGCCGCCATACTCATACTGCTCATGGCAGTTATCCCGATGGCAAATAATAGTATAATCAATCGTTTCATAATCGGTATATTATTTTATATTATTACTTTGGTGATATCTTTTTATAAAGTCATTTACTTCTTTCTTATCCGAACTAAATGTCAGTTTATCCAGTGCCCGGAAGAAGTTTGCTTTATCAGCAATTCTCGGATATATCTTTATAAGGAATGGTTTCCTTTCGCTATCAAATGTGCAAAATTCCAACAAGCGGATACACTGATCGGTAGTAAAGTAAGAACTCATTAAAGCATTGTCGAGTAAAGCATTGCGGTCGGATTCAAAAGGTTGATTTCTCAATGAATTTATAAACTGTTCAAAGGAGCCATCGCTCATTACCGGTTCCCATGGATTAAAATCGTCCGGTCTATGTCCAGGTCGGTCAGGCCTGTGCCCCGGATGATTTGCACCTTCAATAACAATCTCTTTCACTCTCATGCTTGAACAATAAACACGTTCATCCAGCAATAAGTTTTCTCTGTTAAACTGTTCTCCGCGACGGGCAGCATACACCTGTACACGGTAACTGCCTCCGTTCAGATTGGCAACAAAGCAACTGAATGTAGGTTTACATACCTGTTGTCCATCAATAAACACAACCACTTGTTCCCGAGGACTTTCAATAGAAATACCATTCAGAGAAAAAGCTTTTACTGAAACCACTGCCAGCAGAAAACAAAAACCAAGTATCAATTTACGTATCATATCTTTTCTATTTTATTTTTATCTGTCCGGGTATGGCAATCACTCTCTTTCTCCAGGTAGGATTTCATTTCCGTCACCTTCCCGTCTACAAAATATACCTTAACTACAGACCAACCGGAAAATACGAAGACCCGAAACTCCCACTCCTCCCCTTTGTCATTAAAAGTCCTGTAAGAAGGTGAACCGAGTACATCTGTTACCTGTTCCAGCGTCATCCCTTTACGAATGCTCAGTAACTGTTCGTTTGTAAAGCCTGCTTGAGAAGAGATGCAACTGCCAAGCAATATCATCATCAACAAGATGCCAAAAGTATGTATCTTTTTCATAATCTGTATTGTTTAAGTGAAACTTTTCTCTTGAAAACATATCTTTTAATGTATATGTGGTACCGGCGCCGGATGTGTGTACACTTCCCGAACAAATGTATTCATGCCTGATACCCTTCCTTCATCAAACGTAATCACGGTAATTTTAGTTTCTCCCCCAATAACAGACAGCCTGTGATACTCCCATTCTTCCACTCCTCTATCAAAACGACGGTAATCCGGTGTACCAAAAATCTTTGAGATCTCCTGCCTGCTCATTCCTTCCTGTACCTTCATGATCTTGTTCATAGAACCGCAACCTGCACTTATCACCAGAAGCAATAACATCAATAAAACATGTATCTTTTTCATACCCTGTACATTTAAGTAATTCAACTTTTGTGTTTTCTTATACCACAAAAATAGGGTGAGGAAACTCCCCACCCTAATGATTATCTATATTCGTGTATAGGGATTCCCCTATCATAATTAGGATTATGCCAACCGGATTCCATCTTCCTCCAGAACGATCAGGCGTTTCTTATATAAGTCGCCAACAGCTTTTTTGAAAGTCTTCTTACTCACCTCAAAGGTTTCATAAATATCTTCTGCTGGGCTTTTATCCGTCAACAAAATTCTGCCTCCTTTATCCTTTATATATTGGAATAATGCTTGTGAGAAATCATCTACTTTCCCGAATCCCGGCTTCTGAAGTATCAAATCTATTTTCCCGTCCTCGCGAACCTGTTTCACATAAGCCTTCAGTTCCATTCCTGTTTTCAAAGGCTGAAATATTTCGCTGTCATAAAGCAAACCACCAAACTTATTCTCAATAATGGCTTTAAATCCAAGATCCGTTTTTTGCCAGATAAGAATATTAACTTCTTCTCCCGGCTGATACGCTGCTTTCTCTTTGGAAAGATAACGATCTACCTTTGCAGAAGCCACAATACGATAACTTTCATCATCGAGATGAGCATGGATAATGTATTTATTGCCTACCTGCATTTTCATCTTCTGTTCACTGAAAGGCACAAACAAGTCTTTCATCAATCCCCAGTTGAGGAATGCGCCAAACTGATTAATCCATGCCACTTCCAGACAAGCAAACTCCCCCACCTGCACCAGTGGAGTCAATGTAGTAGCAATCAGCCTTTCTTCATTATCGAGATAGAGAAATACATTCAATACATCTCCTATTTGACAATTTTCGGGTACATAACGAGTAGGCAGCAAAATTTCACCTTCCTCGCCTCCGTCAAGATACATTCCGAAATCGACCTCTTTTACAACCTCAAGCTGGTTGAATTTTCCTAATTCAATGCGCATAATATTTAGTAGTTAGAATTTAGTAGTAAGTAGTCAAGTAGTTGAAATGATTTAGTAACCAAAGTAGCTAACAGCACAATCTGCCACTTGCTACTTAACCACTCACTACCAAATCCCTACTACAATTTTCTGCAAAGATAGTTCATTTAGCCGACATCTTTCCCACCGGTATAACTTTTCCAAGGCAACCGCGCTAAATTTATGCTCATTATTGTACGAATATGAGCAAAATTGGTACGGTTGTCCTATAACTTTTCATTATCAGCCAGAACTTTTTTCAATGAACATTCTGGCGATTAAGTCGTTATATTTGTAGCGTCAACATAAAAACCGCCTATTCATTTATAAAAAATATAAGATTATGGAATTCTTAACCAACGAGAAATTAACGATTGTAGGAGCTGCCGGAATGATTGGCTCAAATATGGCCCAAACTGCCATGATGATGAAACTTACCCCTAACATCTGCCTGTATGACCCATATGCACCCGCACTGGAAGGTGTGGCCGAAGAGTTATATCACTGTGGATTTGAAAATGTCAACCTCACCTATACTTCTGACATCAAAGAGGCACTGACGGGAGCAGCTTATATCGTTTCATCCGGTGGTGCTGCCCGTAAAGCAGGTATGACACGTGAAGATCTTTTAAAGGGAAATGCAGAGATTGCTGCCCAATTTGGTAAAGACATCCGCCAATACTGCCCTAACGTGAAACATGTGGTAGTAGTGTTCAACCCGGCAGATATTACAGGATTGATCACGTTGCTTTATTCCGGTCTGAAACCCTCACAGGTATCTACACTTGCAGCATTGGATAGCACCCGTCTGCAAAACGAATTGGTAAAGTTCTTCAAAATACCTGCTTCCAAAATACAGAACTGCCGTACATACGGCGGGCATGGCGAACAAATGGCAGTATTTGCATCCACCACTACCGTAGATGGTGATACATTGACCAACTGGATTGGTACTACCCACCTGCCTCAAACAGAATGGGAAGCTATCAAGCAACGCGTTATCCAGGGTGGTAAGCACATCATCGACCTGCGCGGACGTTCTTCTTTCCAAAGTCCGGCCTATCTTTCTATTGAAATGATCGCCGCAGCTATGGGAGGACAACCTTTCCGTTGGCCAGCCGGAACGTATGTATCCGACGGAAAATTCAACCATATCATGATGGCAATGGAAACGTCTATCACGAAAAATGGCGTCAGCTATAAAGAAGTACAGGGTACCCCTACCGAACAGCAAGAACTGGAAAATAGTTATAAACACCTGTGTAAACTGCGTGATGAGGTCATTGAAATGGGAATTATCCCGGCAATAAAAGATTGGCACAGCCTGAACCCTAATATCAAGTAGGCTTATTTTCTCAAAAAGGATTGAATGTCTCTTTTTTACAATCAGAAGAAAAAGCAAAGAAGTATTTTTGCACGTTCTGCATTTATAAAATATCTTTGCTCACAGTATGGAAACATTCAGCCTCATTAAGCCTTGTACCGCACTAACTCCGTTTATCAAGTATTACTGGATATTACGGATTGATATCTCCGCACCCGTCACGGAACGAACCATTCCTGTCGGGTGCGTTCATTTAACTTTCCATCGGGGTAAACAACTGTTTTCGCCTACCACCCGGCAACTACAGCCACAGGCTTTCATCTGCGGACAATCTAATACTTACGTCGATGTGGCCTCTACCGGAAATATTGATATGATCACTGTTGTTTTTCAGCCTTATGCACCGAAACTCTTTTTCCGGTTACCTGTCAGAGAAACATATGGGATGAATGTTTCAATAGAAGATATCGGAGACATCGCATTGGCAGACCTGGCTAAACGAGTCGCAGAGACACCGGATGATACACAATGTATAGAACTAATAGAGCACTTTCTGCTCCAACGCTTCTATTCTTCCGCTGAATATAACATAAAGAGAATTGAGGCTGCCATACAAGAAATAAACCAGTGTCCCCAACCTGCCATTCACAGACTGGCCCAAACAGCCTGTCTCAGCGACAAGCAGTTTAACAGGGTCTTTCATGAATATGTAGGCACTACACCCAAAGAGTTTATCCGTATTGTCCGTTTACAGCGGGCTTTGTACACATTGCAAACACAGCCGGACATCAATTTTGCCCAACTGGCCTATGAATGCGGATATTACGACCAATCCCATCTTATTAAAGAATTTAAAGTTTTTTCCGGCTACACGCCGGGAGAGTATCTGGCACTTTGTGCACCTTACTCCGATTACTTCTCTACACTCTAAAAGATAGAATGTCCTTTTTTTCCTATCATACGCCGACTGCCGTTCCTACTTTTGCAGTGTCTTTGCAAAGCAAATTAATTAATCATTAAAAAACAGAAGACTATGAGTAAGTTGATTTCATTTTTTGAGATTCCGGCAAGCGACTTCAATCGGGCGGTAAAGTTCTACGAGACAATCTTTGGCATCAAGATGCCGGTAACAGAGTGTGAAACAGAAAAGATGGCATTCTTTGTTGAAGGAGGTGAAGAGCAAAGTGTGGGAGCAATCTCTTATGCAGAAGGATTCAATCCCTCGGAACACGGGGTTCTGATTCACTTCAATTGTGAAAATATAGAGCTTATGACAACAGCAATCACACGTAACGGTGGGAAAATAATCATCCCAAAGACAAAGATCGAAGCCGAAGGACGAGGTTGGTTTGCCGTTTTTGCCGACAGTGAAGGAAATCGCATCGGATTGTATGCCGGGAAATAAGTTTTTTCTATCTTTGCCACATCATCAATTTAAGAAATATCAGTTTGTTTAACTCATGAAGTGGCAAATTTGCAGATAGCTACGCTTCGGATGAAATAATAGAGAGTTATTTATTCATTCCGTGGGGATGACTTTTCAGTCATCCCCCTAACGTGTTATTCGCAATTAAATCATGAATTTTACTTATAAACAAATTTGGCTCATCAACTTTCCTGTGATGATGAGCCTACTGATGGAACAACTCATCAATCTTACCGACACTATTTTCCTGGGTCATGTGGGCGAAGTCGAATTAGGTGCCTCGGCACTGGCAGGAATGTATTACATCGCAATCTATATGCTCGGCTTCGGCTTCAGTCTGGGACTGCAAGTGATGATTGCACGAAGAAACGGAGAAAGGAATCTCCAGAAAACAGGGGAAACATTCTGGCAGGGAATGTTCTTTCTGATCACGCTGTCGATACTGACGTTCACATTCTCCAAACTCTTTTCCCCGACACTGCTACGAACGGTGATTTCGTCAGATCAGATTTATCTGGCCGTTATCCAATACATAAGTTGGCGGGATTATAGTTTTTTATCCGTATTTCCTATACTGGCATACAGGGCATTTTATGTAGGGACTACAAAAACAAGAGTGTTGACGATTAACTCCATTCTGTTAGTGACAACGAATACACTGCTCAACTATCTGCTCATCTTCGGCGTAGGTGGATTCCCGCGTCTTGGAATAGCAGGAGCTGCTATAGCCTCATCGGTAGCAGAAGCGGTAGCACTGATCTATCTGGTGACATATACACACTTTAAGGTGGATAAAAAGAAATATGGCTGGAGATGTTCGTTCAATTTCCCGTTACTCAGACAGTTGTTTCAGCTTTCAAGCTGGACGATGATCCGGTCGTTCTTCTGTATTGCTCCGTGGTTTCTGTTTTTCATAGCCATCGAGCATTTAGGAGAAAGGCAACTCGCAGCAGGAAATGTAGTAAGGAGTGTCTCAGTAATCCTGTTCGTTATTGTCAACTCATTCGCCACAACCGGGATCTCGCTGGTCAGCAATCTGATCGGAGCAGGACAAACGGAAAGTGTAATGCCGGTATGCTGGAAAACGGTAAAGCTGAGTTACGCGGTAGGAACTCCGTTTATACTGGTAGCAATACTGATGTCCAATCAGATTTTAGGGATTTATACAAACAGTAAAGAGGTAGTTGAAACAGCCATCCCACCATTCCTGCTGATGCTATCTACCTATTTTCTTGCTACGCCAGCCTATACATATTGCAACGCAATCATTGGAACCGGAAAGACAAAAACGGCCTTTGTTTTCCAAATGATAACAATTACCATTTATCTCGGATATCTGTATGGATTAGCTTCCTGTGAGTTACCATTAGTGATTTACTGGACGGCGGAACAATTGTATGTACTATTACTATTAGGATTGGCCTTGAATTATTTGAAAAAAGGAAGTTGGAAACGATAAGTGTTTCAAAGCAAGTATCTAAGAACATTGCCTCTACGTGGCAGAGGCAATGTCTCTATATAGTAAAGACATTATTCCATACAATAAAGGCGTAGTCTGCATGCAGGTCATATATCTACTGCATGTAGGCTACGCCTATACTGATTATCCCCCTGTTACTACTTATGTGCCGGTGTAGCCATAGGGGTACTTTTATCTTTACTTTCAGCCACCTCTACCAGATAAACTCCAACACAGATAAAGAGAATTGCAAAAGTCTGAGTCCAGCTAAAACGATCTTGTCCCAGAATCAAAGAAGCAATAGTAGCCACAATCAATATCAAATAACCATAAATGGCAACCACCGTCGTTTTCAGATATTTCAAACCGATAGGCAACAGCATGTAACTGATTGTGGTAGGGAATATTAGTACAAACATCAATACGGCAAACGGTAACCAATGGAAAGGTAACGAAAATACAGGAGCATCGAACCCTGTAATCATTGATACAATAAGTCCGGATACTGCCGAACCGCTAAAAGTATACTTCAACATTGTAATAGGACCTACAGCAGAAAGAATGCGCTTACTCATCACCAGATAAATGGCATAAACCACAGAACTGAACAGACACAACATATTGCCGACAAAAGCATCCGAAGCAAGATCATCACTCCGTTGTGTAAGGATACAAACCAATGCACCGACAAGAGCTATGGATATACCTACTATTTTCGAACCGGTTGCCTTCTCGTGATAAAAGAAAATCATAATGAGAAACACCCAGATAGGCTGAAGACTCGTGAAAATGGAACTCGACACAGGAGTCGTTTTACTAAGACCAATCAGATAAAGAAACATAAAGCCATAGAGCCCTAATGCTCCCAATAAGAATAATAACCATTTATCCTTACGGGAGGTCTTTTCTTCGGGTGGAGCAAACCAGCCTATAATCCAGAAAGCGACCGCAGCAAAGGTACAGCGGATCGTAGCTCCGGTAAGCGGGCTCATCCACAAAGGAAGTAGATATTTAAGGGCATTCATATTTAACCCACTGAATACTTTTGATATAGCCATGTACAGATTGGCTTCCAGTTTCTTATTCTTCATACTTATTGTTTTAGGTGCTTGTGCTTCCCGCACAGGGAGGCTCGGCAAGCGATGTTAGTTATTATATCGTTTTACGCTAAATGTTGTCTGGCATTACTATCTATCTCTTTCCCCGGTATCGATAAAGCCCTATCTCGTAGAGTAACGTAGGAAGCCTCGGTATGTAACGTTGTTTTAGATGTACATGTAAAGCAGTACAACATGTGCATGTGGGACAGTACGACATGTACATCTCATGCAGCTTTACATGTACATGTAAAACAAAACTGTGCACCGGGAAAAGGAACGCTCCTTTCTGAGAAAAACAAAGTACAACACCGGGCAAAGGGGGCGATACCCTTTAGGGGTACTTCCGCTACCGAAAAGATATGCCCATAATCTTCGTTACGAATCAGTTCACCACAGAGGACACGGAGGGCACAGAGATATTATTTTCTCTGATGAGACGCGGATGAATGCAGATTAAAAAAACTGTAGTTCTTTATTTTATCGTTATTTCCCTTTGCGAGAATCTGTGTTCATCTGCGTTTCAATAAAGATTTAAAACTCTGTGCCCTCTGTGTACTCTGTGGTGAAATACCATACGGTTTTAAGCTATTTCAAACCATCATCAAACAGGAACGTATTCCGCTTACGATAGGCCCATATTAGTGCTACAATCGTTATAACAAGATTAAACACAAACGCAAACTGCTGAGATTTAATATGGAATACTGTTGACTGAAAGAAATCTATAATAAACGGACAAAGCAAAATTGCCAGATAATTCATCATCATCACAAAAGCCAGTGCCAGCGTTGCTTTCTTCGGAATAGCAGTATGAGTGGTTTTATCATATATAACAGGTTGTATCACCCCATATCCTAACCCTACAAGAATACATCCCGGAGCTATCACCCACTCTTTGGGTGACAACCAGATAAGTGCCAATCCAACGGCGATGCACAATAAACTGTAAAACTTCGTCTTCTCACGAAAAAGTCCCACTATCTGATTCAAAAAGAAACCCGGAGCCATAATAGCCAGAAAGAACAGCGAAATCATAATACCGGAATTACCACTTGAAAAATGATATTCCTCCATCAGGAAAGGAAGATTAAAAGTAACAATAAGCGCCAGATAAGTAGCAAGCCCATAGAACAGCATCACCTGCAAAAGATATTTCACATTTATACCCCGCTTATATTTTGCTACCTCAGGATCAACCGGCGTATCGGCCTCCTTCTCTTCCGTATTAGTTATTGAAGCAGCCCCTTCCTCACTAATCATACTACGCTTGAGATAAACGGACAGCACCAACGAAGCCAATGGAAGCAGGTATACCACAAATGGCAAATGCCAGTTTACCTCTGCCAGATAACCGGTGACAACTGTAGCTATCACTAACGTAAAATTCGTAATAGCAGAACTAAACCCGAACTGCTTCACCCGATAAGGACCTGTGAAATATTTAGAAATAAGCCCCGTGCTAAGGGGGATAATCATTCCCGAACCTACCCCAAGCATGGCACTGATAGCAATAAGTTGCCACATCTCACTGGCAAGCAGATAAAGAATACCACTCAGGGCAAAAATAGCAAGCCCCACTTGCAGCAAACGAATAAAATTTACTCGCTCCGTCAGTTTTCCCGCCAGAATAATAAAAGGAATGATCAGCAGAGAAGGCAAAGATGAAAGCATCTGAACATCAAGCTCCGTGGAATGAGGAAAGATGACAGACAATTTTCCAAGGATAGGGCTAACGGCCAAACCAGGTAGAGCATTCAGAGCAGATATAGACCAAATGCCGATAAGAGTGATAAGGGGAATGGTGCCCCGTCCTGTTTGTATTCTCATATTCTCTTTAATATTTGGGGTTTAGATTTGACAACAACAACGCATCCCCCCAGAAAGTTCAGTGCTTCCCGCACGGGGAGGTTCGCCAAGCGGTGCTTCCCGCACGGGGAGGTTTCGGCAAGCGATGGTTAATTGAAACGCAGATTGCCGCAAAGGAAAACAAAAATAAGAGAAAGAATAACCGGATTTTAATCTGCGATAATTGGCGTTAATCTGTGTTTCATCAGAGATTTAAAACTCCGTGTTCTCAGTGCCCTCTGTGGTGAATTTACCTCATTATTCATTCTTTATACAGTTAGAGCATCGCCTGCCGAAACCTGAAGCACGAAGCACAATAAACGCAAAATAATGTAAAATGGCTAAACTTTAAAAACCCCGTGCTGTTGTTGTGGAAAATTCGACGGGGAAACTCCCCATCGCCTAAACCTAACTAAAAACAATAGCAAAATGGAAGATTTAAATTTCAGAAAAGGTGATGCCAAGACCGATGTATTTGGTTCAAACAGAATGTTGCAACCCTCTCCGGTAGAGAAAATCCCCGACGGCCCTACAACTCCTGAGATTGCCTATCAGATGGTGAAAGATGAGACATTTGCACAGACTCAGCCCCGGTTGAACCTGGCTACTTTCGTCACCACTTATATGGATGAGTATGCCACTAAGCTGATGAACGAAGCAATCAACATCAACTATATTGATGAAACAGAATATCCGCGTATCGCCGTCATGAACGGAAAATGTATCAACATCATGGCCAACTTGTGGAATACTCCTGAAAAAGAGGACTGGAAAACAGGTGCGTTAGCTATCGGTTCTTCCGAAGCTTGTATGCTTGGTGGTGTTGCCGCATGGTTGCGTTGGCGCAAAAAACGTCAGGCACAAGGTAAACCGGTAGACAAACCAAACTTCGTTATCTCAACCGGATTCCAGGTAGTATGGGAAAAATTTGCCCAGCTGTGGCAGATTGAAATGCGTGAAGTACCTTTGACACTGGAAAAAACAACCCTCGATCCGGAAGAAGCACTGAAAATGTGTGACGAGAACACCATCTGTATCGTCCCTATCCAAGGCGTTACATGGACAGGACTGAATGACGACGTAGAAGCTCTTGACAAAGCACTCGATGCTTACAATGCCAAGACCGGATATGACATTCCTATCCACGTAGATGCTGCCAGTGGTGGTTTTATCCTTCCATTCCTGTATCCCGAAGTAAAATGGGACTTCCGTTTGAAATGGGTACTTTCTATCAGTACCTCCGGTCATAAATTCGGTTTGGTTTATCCGGGTCTTGGTTGGGTTTGCTGGAAAGGCAAAGAATATCTTCCCGAAGAAATGTCTTTCAGTGTAAACTACTTAGGTGCAAACATCACACAGGTAGGTTTGAACTTCTCCCGTCCTGCTGCTCAGATTTTAGGACAGTACTATCAATTTATCCGTCTGGGATTCCAGGGATACAAAGAAGTACAATACAACTCACTGACCATTGCGAAATACCTTCATAGCGAAATAGCCAAGATGATGCCATTCGTGAACTACTCAGAAGATGTAGTGAACCCACTGTTCATCTGGTACATGAAACCGGAATACGCAAAGGATGCTAAGTGGACACTGTATGATTTGCAGGACAAGCTGGCTCAGAGTGGCTGGATGGTTCCGGCCTACACATTACCTACTAAGTTGGAGAATTACGTCGTTATGCGTATCGTTGTCCGTCAGGGATTCAGCCGAGACATGGCAGACATGTTGTTGGGCGATATCAAAAATGCAATTACCGAACTGGAAAAACTTGAATATCCTACTACTACCCGTATTGCTCAGGACAAGAACCTGCCGGTAGCAACAAAGGTATTCAACCATACCGGTAAACCACAAGGTAAATAAAGACATTTACGATTAGACGATGTAATAATTTACGATTAGACGATTGACAATGTACGATTGAAGAATCTCCGGAAATCACAATGAGAGTAATTTCAATTGTAAATCGTAAATTGTCTAATCGTAAATTATTCAAATCGTCTAATCGTAAATTATTCAATTGTCTAATCGTAAATCATAAAGCTTTTTATTATATGAATAAGATTTCTATATCCCAAATAAAAGAAGTGGTACAGCAAGCCTACGAGCAGGTGAAAGGAAATACAGACGGAAAGAATGCCGATTATATACCTTATCTGGCCAATATCGACAAGAACCTGTTCGGTATTAGCATCTGCCTGCTGAATGGCCAAAAGATTACCGTCGGTGATTACAATTACCGTTTCGGTATCGAATCAGTATCCAAAGTTCATACTGCCATTCTGATTCTTCGTCAATATGGAGCTCAGAAAGTGTTGGATATGATTGGCGCTGATGCAACCGGACTACCATTCAACTCCATCATCGCCATCCTTCTGGAAAACGATCATCCTTCTACCCCATTGGTAAACGCCGGAGCAATCTCCGCCTGTTCCATGGTGCAACCGGTAGGTGATGCTACTCAGAAGTGGAATGCGATTGTGGAGAATATAACAGACCTTTGTGGTTCGGCTCCTCAATTAATTGACGAGTTATACAAGTCCGAATCTGCAACGAACTTCAACAACCGCTCTATTGCATGGTTATTGAAGAATTACAATCGCATCTATGATGATCCCGAAATGTCACTCGACCTGTATACACGCCAGTGTTCACTGGGAGTTACAGCAGAAATGCTGTCTGTCGCAGCCGGTACAGTGGCCAACAGTGGAGTGAATCCTGTGACTAAAAAACAAGTACTCGATGCCAGTCTGACTCCGAAGATTACCTCTATGATTGCTTCCGTAGGTTTTTACGAACATACGGGCGACTGGATGTATACTTCCGGCATTCCTGCAAAGACCGGTGTAGGCGGTGGCGTCATGGGTGTATTCCCAGGCGTAATGGGTATTTCCGCATTTGCTCCTCCTCTTGATGGTTCGGGCAACTCTGTAAAGGCACAATTAGCTATCAAATATATAATGAATAAGCTGGGGTTGAATGTGTTCAACGGCGAGCAAGTTACTGTAGTTGAATAAAAGTTCTGTCCTTTTTTGTATGGGTTACTGCCTGTATAGGTAGTAGCCCCTTTTCTTTGAGGGAAATAATCTTCAGGATTTAGCTGTATTATCAGATTCAACGGGTTCCGGTGCAGCTACTACCTTTCCATTCTCTTCTATCTGTTGATAATACTCATCCTTTTCCTTATTTTTTTTCTGAATGAGGCTGGTGACATATACAGTGAATATAGGAAACATCATCATGCCCAATGCCGCCAGTAAAACGGAGAGTACCCGTCCGGTAGCCGTTACCGCTATAATATTGGAACCAACAGTAGTTACATCCATAAATGCCCACCAGAGTGCATCACCATAACCCGTTACCAATGGGTTTACTTTATGCTCCATCACAAAAAAAGCCAGGCTGGCAAAATAAACCGTAGCCAGCAACATCGTCAGATAGGAGACAAAAAGGCTGGAGGCTTTATTGTAAGTCAGCCATCCCACCACAATTGCCATTGCATATCCGCCACGTACCAAAGGAATAAAACGAAGCATATAAGTAATCTCAGGCGAGAAGGTCCATCCCATATAGGCGATGATATTCTGATAAGGAATAGCTACCAGTAAAAAGAGGAAATGGGTACTAAAATAGCGCAATTTATCTTTGGCGAGAAAGAGTTCGAGGATGAAATCGAACAGAAACAAAATACATATCCACAACTGTACCTTCATATACAGTGATTGGGTATAAAAAGGGATACCCTTGAATGTATCCACAGAGATACTGATGACCAGAAAAAGAGATAATAACAGTATGATGACATGCAAAATACCATATATTCCCCTTCTTCGCAGCGCAAAATCGGAAAGAGCAGTTTTCATATAAATGCTATTTATTTAGGTGATTATACATCTTTATTATACAAGTATAGGGAACAACACAAGTACAAGCTTTGTTTACCGGCCGGTGTATGTTAATTAACCAAGTTTGACAGTCTCCCCCGAAAACATCTCTCCCCGAATGTTGTTATAAAACAGACTTAAAAATATTTTTCACTTATAAAACCTTAACTTATGGCAAATATTAAACAAGTAGCAAAACTGGGGGTATTTACCCTGGCTATTATGAATGTAACGGCAGTCGTCTCCCTGCGTGGACTTCCTGCCGAGGCCGTATATGGTATGAGTTCGGCCTTTTACTATCTTTTCGCAGCCATTGTTTTTTTAATCCCGACTTCACTCGTTGCAGCCGAACTGGCTGCCATGTTTCAGGATAAACAAGGTGGTGTATTCCGCTGGGTAGGCGAGGCCTACGGCAAGAAATTTGGTTTTTTAGCCATTTGGGTACAATGGATTGAAAGTACAATCTGGTATCCTACCGTTTTGACATTCGGTGCCGTTTCCATCGCTTTCATCGGAATGAACGATACCCACGACATGTCACTGGCAAGCAACAAGTATTACACACTGGCCGTTGTGCTTATCATCTACTGGCTTGCTACTTTCATCTCTCTCAAAGGTATGGGATGGGTAGGAAAAGTCGCCAAAGTCGGCGGTATGGTTGGAACCATCATCCCGGCAGCCCTATTGATTATTTTAGGTATTGTTTATCTGGCAACCGGAGGAGTATCCAACCTCGATTTCCATAGTAGTTTCTTCCCCGACTTTACTAAATTTGATAACGTAGTGCTCGCAGCAAGTATCTTCCTCTTTTATGCCGGTATGGAAATGGGCGGTATCCACGTAAAAGATGTGGAAAACCCCTCTAAGAATTATCCGAAAGCCGTATTTATCGGTGCATTGATTACAGTACTGATTTTCGTATTAGGTACTTTTGCACTGGGCGTTATCATCCCGGCCAAAGATATCAGCCTGACACAAAGCCTGCTGGTAGGTTTCGATAATTACTTCAGATATATCCATGCTTCCTGGTTGTCACCGATCATCGCTATTGCATTGGCATTCGGTGTACTTGCAGGTGTACTGACTTGGGTTGCCGGTCCGTCAAAAGGTATCTTTGCCGTAGGTAAGGCTGGCTATATGCCTCCTTTCTTCCAGAAAACCAATAAGATGGGTGTACAGAAAAACATCCTGTTCGTACAAGGTATCGCTGTTACAGTACTGAGTCTTCTCTTCGTTGTTATGCCTTCTGTACAAAGCTTCTATCAGATTCTATCTCAGCTGACAGTGATACTCTATCTGGTCATGTATCTGCTTATGTTCTCTGGCGCTATCTATCTGCGTTACAATATGAAGAAAGCCAACCGTCCGTTCCGTATCGGTAAGAAAGGAAATGGCCTGATGTGGTTTGTGGGTGGCCTCGGTTTCTGTGGTTCATTGCTTGCATTTATATTGAGCTTTATCCCACCCAGCCAGATCTCTACAGGTAGCAATACCGTATGGTTCACCGTTCTTATTGTAGGTGCAATCATCGTAGTTATAGCTCCGTTCATTATCTACGCTTCAAAGAAACCGTCATGGGTTGACCCGAATACCAGCTTCGAACCTTTCCACTGGGAAGAACAGGCTAAACCGGAAGTAGCAACAGCTACGGCAACAACCGCCGCCACTGCAACTACCGCAACAGCTAAACCTGCTCCGGCATCCGGTACAGTAACACCGACATCCGGTACTGTTGCAAATGACAATAGTACTCCCAAAACTTAAAAAGATTATTTATACAAAAATGAGGGATATACCGGGATTTATTTTCCGGTATATCCCTCATTTCCTTATATATAGGCAGAAAATCTATCTTCTGTTATACGAAAAACTTAGCCTAACACCTGTATCCTCAGAAAGTGGGAGGAGAAGCAAGCGTTATCAGATTCAAGATTCTGAAGTTAGTGGCAAAACAAACCAGAAAGTAGATCCTTCACCCTGTTGTGACCGGACTCCTATTTTACCTCCTAATTTCTCTACTACAGTTTGTGAAAGCGTCAATCCCAATCCGGTTCCCGGGACCTCCCGATCCAGTTTGGTAAAACGGCTGAATATCTTACTCTGTTCTTCAGAAGATATTCCAATTCCGGAATCCCGTACGTAGCAATACAGTTCTTTTCCATCCCTCACCCGACAACCAAAACAAATCTCTCCATTCTGGGTAAACTTCATTGCATTCGTCAACAGATTCATAAATACCTGCATAATACGCTGCCGCTCTGAATATATGGTCAGTTCTGTCAGATCAGCCTCACACACCAATGTCACTTCGGGCTTCTCTACCAGCCGGATATTAAATAAAGCATATAATTCTCTTAACAGATCATTGGCATTAAATTTCGAATAATGAAAATCAAAACTCCCGGCTTCAATCTGAGAAAGATCAAGAATATCGGAAATCAACTGCAACAAACGGTCACTATTCTGATTAATGATATCAGTATACATATTCTTTTCTTCCTCACTTGATGCCGTAGCCAGCAAACTGGAAAAACCTACAATAGCATTCATCGGCGTACGGATCTCATGGCTCATGTTGGCAATAAATGCATTCTTTAACTTATCACATGAACGCGAATTCTCCTGTTCGAGTTGTAACAACCGCTGTGTATTCCTAAGTTCACTGATGTCATAAACAGTCAATAACATCAGTTCTTCATCATTTATATTCAAATAATTTCCTGATGCATGTACGTCACATGGAGTAATCTGTTTATTGTTCTGACTCACTATCTGCATAGATGCCTCAAAGCGATCAAAATTCTCCCTTTTATAAAAAGCTCTGCCAATGGCAACCCGCACTCCACAAACCTTACAACATGCATGGGTGCCACATTCTCCCGATTCTACTGCATTCTTACAGTGAAGCAAATCTCCCACCCGCTTTATACTTTTATCTTCTTCGATACCATTCAGTGAGTAATAGTTTGTCTTCTGTACAACAAAATCCTTACCTATCAGTAAAAGATAAGTGTTCACATTCCGAAAAATCAAATCTTCTTTCTGCCGTTCTCTACTGTTTTCTTTCTCTCTCCGACAGGCTTTTTTCTGTCCTTGCTGATATTTGACTGTAATAAAGATACTATAAACTAAAAATAATCCGGCAGTAATATAAGGTATTAGCATGTTATGTTTGCAATGTCTGTTTATTATAATCTTGTCTTATTTGAGCGTAAAAATATAAAATATCTCAATCCTTTTTTATTTTGCAGGATATTTATTTGCAGTACCCTAAAACAAAATAGTCAGAAATGTAAAAAACCTGCATTTTTTTCTTGAAGTTATTGCAGTATTGAAAAATATACCTATCTTTGCACCCGCAAACAAGAAAGGTGCCATAGCTCAGTTGGTAGAGCAAAGGACTGAAAATCCTTGTGTCCCCGGTTCGATTCCTGGTGGCACCACTTTTCAAAAGCAATCGGAATGTAGCGCAGTTGGTAGCGCACTACGTTCGGGACGTAGGGGTCGGGCGTTCGAGTCGCCTCATTCCGACAGATAAGCTGTAAGTTTCTGTAAATCAGACACTTACAGCTTATTTCGATTTTTAGCCGGGACAGAAACGGGACAGTATTCATTTTTACCAGAGTTTGCTTTATCAGCTAATTCAGGTAAAAAAAAAATGCAAACGCTACAAGAAATCAAACAATATACTCCTCCAGTATTAGCCACTGGAAAAGAATGGTATATATCGTTTTATGCGTTTGATCCTGCTAAGGGATGTCAACGTAGAAAGAGAATCAAACTTAACTTCATCGTTTCTCTCAAGGAACGCCGACAATATGCAAAGGATCTTATCAATCGATTGAGCCATCAGCTCGCGCTTGGGTGGAATCCCTGGATAGAGCAAGAAAATAGAAATGCGTACTTATTATTCAAAGAAGCCTTAAACGGTTACAGGAGTTACATAGCCAAGCTTTTAAAAGATGGCCAATACCGGGAAGAAACCTACACATGCTATACTTCATACTGTAGGAACTTTGAAAACTGGAATGATGCCGATGATACTCCAATCACCTATATCTATCAATTTGACCGGGATGTCTGTGTACGGTTCCTGGAAGAAGTATATATCATTAGAGATAATTCAGCTTTCACACGTGATAATTATTTAGCTTTCCTCCAATCGTTCGCCAAATACTGTCTGAATCACAATTATGTAAAAACCAATCCAACGGACGGTATCAGCTCACTGGGCAAACGTAGCAAAAAGAAAATAAGAACGCAGTTATCCGAACATGATTTAAACAGATTGACCGGATATCTACAGGAGAAGAATCAACATTTCCTATTGGCCAGTTACATTTTGTATTATTGCTTCATTCGACCAAAAGAAATGTCGCTACTCCGACTTTCTAATTTTTCACTGAAGAAACAAACGATTTTCGTTCCGGACACGATCTCAAAAAACAAAAAGGATGGTACAATTACGTTGCCTGCAAAGGTAATTAGGTTGATGGTAGACCTCCAGATCTTTGACCATCCATCAGATTTTTTCCTCTTTTCCGATGGATTTAAACCTGGGTCTAACCAACGTTCGGAAAAACAATTCAGGGATTTTTGGTCTACCCGCATCAGGAAGGATCTAAAGTTTCCGGAGAAATATAAATTTTACTCGTTAAAGGATACGGGAATAACAAATATGTTGCGACACTATGATACATTATCAGTTCGTGACCAGGCACGGCATAGCAGTATTCTAATGACTGATATCTATACTCCACACGATATTCAGGAAGCAAATGCACTGATAATAAACTATGAGGGAGAATTTTAAGAAAAATCCCCGCGTTTCACAACGAAGGGATTACGGGATAGTAGATTAACAAAGGCTTTATTTATTTTCTATCTGCTTTGCAGAATTATAGTCTTTTTTCATTAGCCATCGAGGTTTACCGTCCTCGTCAATGGTAACTTTATATTCACGTGCAACCAATTCTATTGAGATTTCATTGGTTGAAAAGTCACCCATTTCAGAAAGATCCGCCTGTATATCCTCACTACTCTTTTTGATGGTAGCATCCTCTTCATCCGCAGCGGGTTGAAACGTTCCCAAATACCGGGATAAAATAACGACTTTCCATTTTTCGATATCATTCATGGTCAGCCCCCTTTCTAAATAGCTTTAAGTCATCGGAAAGTCCAAGAGATAAATTTACCAAATCTAACCGTTCCTGAGCGGTTAAGTCCGAATCGTGATTTGGCTCACAAAGATAGTGTACCATTTGATCCAGTCCTCTTAAATAAGCTCCTAAAAGCGTATCATCAGGATCTTTTCCATCCTGCCATTCCTTTACTTTATCAATAGCCATATCTGATAGATCGGCTCCTTTGACAGTCATCATTTTAACCCTCCTTTCTCATTAAAGGTAAAGTTCAATGTTCCATGATTCTCTACATAAATGGTGAAACCTTTTGTACCTTTACGTACCGGAAGAGACTCTGAATCTCCTGCAACTTCTAAAAGGAGTTTTGAAAATAACTTTTGTAGTTTATCAACAGATACATTGCGTCTGTCAGCGCATTTTTTTTTGTTACTCATACTACGGTTTGTTTAGCATTTTAGGCAGAAAAGAACGGCTGCCATATCCCTTGTCGCTAAACAAACCGTAGATTTACGCCAATGGCAAAATCCCAGTGGGAAGGCAGCCGTATTCGTTTACGAAATAGTAAACTTCTACTATGTCTAAATTGGGCATAAAAAAAGCCCATCAGTAATGTGAGCATTATACGATGCACATCGACGTATTCTACATACGGTTTGTTTAGCACTGCAAATATGAAGTAAATATTTGAAAGCACCAAACGAATGAAGAATTTATTTTTCCTCAGACAGTTTTTCCTTGTCTACCATTTTTCTTAGTAAGTTCTTGATATCTACTTCAGTCGTTGTTGGAAAACATAAAACAAAAAGGAAACCAATAATCGGAGAGCCAATAATTGAAACTAAAATTACTTGCCACAATTTCACCTCTCTTTCCAAAGAGGCAAACAATAAGATCAGAGTACCAACAATGTAAAACAAGAAAAAATATACGCTAAAATCTCCCATAACCGAATAAAATTTAATTGTTAATATATGAGGCCAAAGGTAATAAAAAAAGAGCTTCCAACCCGTGGAAGCTCCTTTTAACTTGTCAAAGTTTGCTTCATGCCAATGAAGCGGAAGTATCTTTCATCAAATGATGAAAATTAATCCAGAAGTTCATACATCGTAGCTTCCTGAAGAGAATCAATTTCCTCCGGTGTCACCGTTATTTCGATTTTCTGGCATACATACCGTTTATTATTGATGATAAAAACCTTTTTAGGATCATATATAGTCTTTGAAATGAAACGTTTCGTCTCCTCGACAGTAGTATTAATCTTCTTCACTTTGGCAAATATCTCACTGCCTAAAGATTTCACCTCCGGAGCATCACAAAGACGTAAACTCACATTCGGAAACTTCTGGGCTATCCCATCAAGATTATCATTGCAGTCAGTAAAAGGAATGGGAAAACGGTGTTTGTTCTCTCCCCCACCATATAACATTTTCAATCCGTCATTAAGAGCAACCTCTATTTTATCCGGTTTATATGTATCCGGAACATTTCCGTCAATAATATCCTGCACTGACGGATCATCAGATTGAAAAGGCACAAAGGAAGCACCAGGCATAGAAAGAGCAGCGACATTCCCTTTCCACCTTAAATTACCGCTTGTTACTGTTCCCGGTGCATATACTTCAACTTCAATGTTCCGAAGTGCTACAGGAACTATTTTTAGTTCAATGTCCAAATCCGTTTTCTCCGGATTGCGGATTAAGTCCCGGAATTGGTTTACTTCTTTCAGATTTGCCCGGTCACCGGGAATCCATATATATTGTTTCCCTTCCGCTTCATAGACCCGCCGGGCCTTATTCCAGTCATCGAGCTTACTCAATTCGGTAATTAAATCCCGGTAAGTATCATACTTCAAGACTTTTATATTCTTTATACTTTCCATATCCAATTTACGATATTTCAAATAATCCGAGCCCGAAATACTAAATCCAATATTTGCATTTGAAAGATCAGTCGTATCGGAATCATCTATTTTTGCAGTAAAACTATCTACAACATCATCAATATGAATAGGGTTCGTATCGTCAAAAAAAGAAGGAGTGAGCATTAAACGAACAGACTTATTTCCTTCATCCACCACTACCACCACTCCCAAAAATTTCTCAAGCTGGGTGAAAAACTCATTGACAGTCCAATGCGGTAATATATCATCCATTGAATACGCTACGGTTGCATTTGCTATAAAAATATTCTTGAAAACAGTATCTTCAATTTGATTTTCTACCATTTTATACCCCAACTTTTGTATGATCCGCTGTATTAAATAGCATAGATAAGGCTGCGGGCATCTTGAATAAGATTGATTATATTGTGAAAGACTTTCTACCCATTCCCCATTCATTATGTGATAATTGGCAGCTATCCTATTATATACCTCTCCGGAAGTCTCATTATAGACCGGGAACCAGACTGATCCAATATTTGGATACGATGCAAAATACATGTCCGTTTCATAATCAATTATCCAATCATCAATAGAACTTCCCCATGATGGTATTCCAAGTTCATCAATATATTTTTCGCCAGACACAAAGAAATTCATCTCAGCATTACCGGCCAACAATTGAACCTGGACTCTTTTTTCAGTTATTTCCCGGATCACTGCCGTACCATTCAGGAGTACTCTATTCTCTGCTATAAAAATTGCACTAAGTGTTTGAGGTGCTTTCCGGATATCTCCTCTATTTATATGTTTGAAAATTATTTGATTTTTCGTACATCCTTCAAGTGGAAGATTAATATCATGGGTATAGGTAGAGCTTTTAGTAAAATAGGGATTATCAAATACCATTTTAAAACTTGTTTTCTTTTCAAGCACGGCCAATTGGCCATTAAGATATAACTCAATCATGGCGTGATTTATTTTTTTGTATTCCGTTATACTTATCAAAAGCCTGTTTCATTCCGGTGGGGCCATCCACTGTATTAATAGTCTGGAAAGGTTCATTCAGCCGGGCTGTTAATTTATCTATGACCTCAGCGGATCTTGACATGATAAACATGAGTTCCTGAACCGGAACACCAGGCTGGCCTTCTTCAGTACTCCCAAAATTTGTACTTCCGGAAGATTGCCGATCATTGCTTAAAACCCGGCTCACATCCGAAGCTCTCAATCGACCTACGGTATTATTTTTTTGAGCCTGATCGATCAGATTTAAAACGGGACGTATCTGTTTGTTTCTTACAGCAAAACGGTTAGCAACAAACTCGTTTGCATGTACTGGCCCTTTTTCCTCGTTCCAACTGCCTGATCCGGTAAAGCCTCCATCCATATACCCCTGTTTGGCAGCTTCATGCTGCTTATAAATAGTTGCCATCTGCAACATTCCGGCAGCAATGGCGACACCGGCTGCGATGGGAGCTAAAACCGGGCCAACAATCGGAATAGCTACAGTTGATGCGTAGGCACTAATCGCAGCCATTGCCGTTTGTGCCAAACCCTGCGCAATTTGGATTTTGAAGGAACGATCAGCATATTTACTCTTCACCTTTGCCAATTCCTTTTCTTTCTTATCTTCCAATTTAGCAACCTGAGTGGAGTTCTTACCAGCAGCCTTTATTTCCGCATCATACTTTTTATTAATCTTAGCTTCCTCAAGATCCTGACAGGCTTGATTATAATCGGAATAAGCTGATACAACAGAGCTAATAGAACTATAAACCATCTGAGCCTTACTCAATACTCCATCATAATATTCTGCCATGATCTCAGATTTTCTTTGATAGTAATCTTTATCAGATATAAGATCTTGCTCTCTTGATATTTTCAGATCCTGCAACTGCTCATTCTTTCGGTTATTCTCTTCGCCAAATAACCCGGTAGACTTTTTACTTTCCGGCAAATTATCTCCTTTCATATTTACATTCCGATCTAAAGCAACTCCTGCATACTTCCTCGTAATGGCAGCTTTCAACTTCTCATATTCTTCCTGCTTGATAAGTTTATTATCAAGTAACTTTTGTAAATCGGATAATTCCTTATCTCGTAATTCCAAGACTGATTTAGTACTATATTCCTTCCGGAGTGATTCAAGTTTTTGTTGATATGCAATATGCCTTTTTTCCTTATCCTGAGCATCAAAATCATCAATCTGTTTCTGGTAATCGTTAAACTCCTTGCTTCCCTGCATGTACAGGTTTCTTTTACGGACTAAAGCTTCCCGATCAAGCTGCAACAATCCTTCTTCGTAAGCCTCTTTAGTTAAATATTCATCTGCATACTGTTCTGTCAATTCACGCTTCCGGGCCTTTATCCCATTTTCTATATCAGCAAGATTTTCTTTAGTACAAACTTCCTGATTCTTTATGTCCATTTCCCGAAGCTTGGTCAACATATCATTATACTCAGAGGAATTTTGATCATATAAAGCCATTTTCTTTTTTAACAGTTCCCGGTCACCCTGTTCAATGAAAGCATCATGTTCAGCCTTAGTTATCTCTCCGATGGAATACATAGATACAATATGAGCTTTATAGATGGAAGCTTCATTCGCATATTGTTTTAACTTGTTTTTCAATGCTTTTTTAGCTTCATCTTCGTCTGTTGTATCAGCTCCTCCTGTAGTTGTAGTAGTCGTAGTAGTCGTAGTGGTTTCAATATTTACTTTTTCCTCAATCTGTTCCTGAAGGATTTTTTTAAGATTCTCTTTTTGCTCTTCCAGTTCTTTAATTTCATTTTTAAGATTCTCTCCGGTACTTTCTACTGCACCAAATGTAAGCATATTACCAATATTTCGAGGAAGAGCCTTTGCAGCTCCCCAAAATGTCTCTCTTTCGTCCAAGTATTCCTTTTGCTTTTTCCTCAATTTATCAAGTTCCTTATCTGTATCTGTAAGGCGTGATTTAGCTGACTCAATTTCAGCCAAGACTAATAAACTCTTTACATAGTTATCTACTGATACACGAGCCTTATCCGTACCAACCGTTTCTAAATTCAATGCTCCAAGATATTCCGGAGAAATTTCATTTAATTTTTTAATAGCCTTCAGGCGTTCCCCTTTAGACTTTGTTTCGTCTTGAGCTATTTTAAATAAAGCTTCTACCTCCTCTCTTTCAGCACTAATATTCGATGCAGCCTCTTTTTGAATTTCATTCATAAGTCGTTGTGCGCGTTGAGCTTCGGATACCCTACGGCTAAATAGATACAAGGCTCCACACACCGCAACTAAAAGTGTTGCTATTGCTGTAAAAGGGTTTAGTTTTAATATCTGGAAGAACGCTTGCATGGCCAATTTCGCCTGGTTTGTTTTTCCGGTTAAAGCTGAAGTAGCCGCAATATATAACCATGTGGAAGCTGCAACAGCTTTATCCCAATATACTTTCAATTTTTGTGTTGCAATAGTCAACAATGTAGCATTTTTTACTTTCGTCTCCCAAAGCACAACTAACTTTTGCATACCAATATACGTACCAACCACTACAGTTAAATAGATGATCGTAGTACCATGTTTTTGAAGAAATCCAATCAATGGGGGCAGGATCTTCACCAGATTCGTAAAATATGTACCAAGAATATTGATCGAAGGATTCAGCTTCTCCATCAACTCGATCCCGGCTTCTTTCAGTTGGTTTTTCATCTGTGCCGATTTTGCCGCTGCATTATCCGAATTGATGGCCGCCTGTTCAGTCGCTACATTTGTATCTGTAACAGCTTTAGTGTAATACTGCACCTTCTCAGCATTATCAATCAAAATTTTAGCTACAGAATATGCTTCATCTCCAAACATTTTTTTAATCTGTCCGGCATCCATATTCTTTTTCTTCAAATTTTCCAACGCTTTATCTAAACCGACAATAGCCGGATTAGTTTCTTTAGCCCCTGTCTGGAGTCTCAGGAAAAAGGTTTTCAAGCCGGTTCCGGCTACTTCATCTTTAATACCTTTTTCGCCCAGCATTTCAATAGTACCAACAAGTTGTTCTATTTCAACCTTGGCTCCGGCAGCGGCTACTCCAGACTTAACCAAAGCTGCCGTTTCACTGACTACTCCCGCAGCTCCATACTTAGATCCGGCCGCAAGAATATTGGTAAATTTCGCTGCTTGATCAGCTCCGGCCCCATATTGATTTAACGAGATTGTAACTGCGTCTACAGCGGCTTTTAAATCCATCTTAGCGGCAGCAGACAACCTCATTGCTTCGATAGTTACAGAATTCAACGCTTCCTTATCAGAGAGAAGTTCAGGTTTAGCAGAACCGACCAACATGTAAGCCTCCAGAATATCCCTTGAAGATTGTTTCACCCTCAATCCGGATTTATCCATCGTGGTAGAAAGAATCTCGGCTTGTCGAGTTAACCAGGCAATGCTATCATCATCCAATCCGGTTAGAGCTTTTAAATTATCGGCAGATTCTTCTTTTTCATTACGATCTTTCCTCATCTTGGAAAGAGCCAACGTTACTCCAGTAACAGCCGCCATCACACTTGCCAACGTCCCTCCCCATTTCGAAAGTCCGTTATTAAATCTTTCCGCCCATGACAGAGCCTCGCGCTGTTCCGCATTGATCTTCCGTAACTCAGCAGATACCAACCGTGCCTGTTTCTGGTATTTATCCCAGGCAGCAGTCCCCCGTTGGATACGTCCGGAATTTAATTCTGCATTTATAGACTTGAGAGTACGTTGCAATTCTTTCGGCCCGGCAGTACTCAAATTATTTAATACCCGGTCGATATCTATCGAACTCTTTTGCATGGCACGCATTTGGGAATTAACCTTACGTAGTTCCTGTTCAGCCTTCTTAAACCCTTTCACGTCCCCGGCTTCAGAAGCTTCCACCATCTTTTTTCGCCAAGCTTCCGCCTCCCTCTTGAGTAAATCAAGTTCCTGCCTTGCCTGTTCACCGTTGATCTCAACGGTAGTTGTCGCTCTTTGATTAATATCACTCATCTCACTACTCTTTTTTACGAAAGTAGGAGCTTCAAAAGTGACGATAAAAGACAAAAAAAGCACGGAGATTATCCCCGTGCCTTACTATTATTAATGTTCAAGTAGTATAAATTCTGAATACCCAATATAACTATGAGGATTCAGGTTTATTATTTTTTGTTTCATTCCTCTCAGTCCCCATCGGAACCAGAGAAATTTGTGCCGGTATTCCGGATATACGACCTGAATGATACTATCACGTGATTCATAATAAAGAGAGGAATCACGCAAACATACATCGATCTTCAGAAACTCACTTTGATGGTGGAAGCAACTATCCGGTTGAAGAATAAAAATCAAACTATCCTTTGTTATTACCTCCGTCTTAGTGATATATTGAACGTCTTTCGGACGTAATTTCAGTTCCTTAATCAAATTTAGATCCTCTTCACGTTGCTCATTCAGTTCTGAAACCTTCAACCGTAATCCGGAAACTTCCGATATGTTCAAACTATCACGGAACTTGTAGGATTTCACCTTTCCCATCAGGGCCGACACATTTTCCGTTTGCCTACGGTACTCTTTATCCAGTTTACGATTCTCACGCCACAATACTGTCAGTGCCAGTAAAAGAATACCTACTCCCCAGAATAAAATCCGCTTCATGGCTGCACTACTACTTCCGGAAGGAAATTAGGATATTCAGGAATTACATCATAACAGGGACATTCTTTGATTCTTTCAAAAGGATCGACTTTCCCATTACCATTAAGATCCGGAGAAGTATCACGATGGCCAATCACGGCAATAATATCCCAACGCCTTGAGATTTCATTAACCAAATTGTTGATCGCTTCTTTCTGTTCTTGCGTCCTGGTATCTTTTGCCTTGCCATTACAGTCCAATCCACCTTCATAGCAAATGCCAACCGAACGATTATTGTAACCTAAGCAATGTGCCCCTACTTCATCCTCGTGCCGTCCCTTTTCAATATCGCCATTTTTGCGAACATAGTACTGATAACCCACATGTTTCAATACTTCAGATTGAATTGGGCGTTTAAATTTTCGTGCTGCGTGTGAACGGTCAACATCTTGTATGCTGAAGTCTTTGTCCTCGCGTGTTGCGGAACAATGAATGATAATTGTGTCTGGTTTCATTTTACATCCTCCTTCTCCTTTTGATTAATTTGGTCGATTTTATATTTAACTTTATAAGTATAATCAATACCAAACAAGGCTCCGGCAAAAGTACTTAACTCCCCAAATGCTATAAGAACGGAATTTGAGATCTCCCCTGTTGGAGCGACCCAAAAACCCATAAAGATCAGTGCAATCCCTGAAAGAGCCAGGATTACGGCAGTCCATAAATGAATATACAATCTTTTTTTCATGCCTTATTTTTTATGCCAAAGATAGTTTCGGGCAGTATAAGGCAAAAAGACAGTAATCTATTCGTCTGTATCAGAGAAAATATAAGAATGAATACAAATCTTAGATGATTGATCGAACACACAAATCAAAGTAGCATTTTTTATACGCATTTCCAATACGTACTCATTACGCAAAATTCCGGATTGTTCTACTGCATTTTCGTGTATTTTTCGAATTACAGCTTCACTAAGTCCAATGTAGCCAAAACCAGAAAATTCGTCAAAAGTGGGTAACGGGCCTAAACAAACTCTTTCACTCTCAGTAGTTTTTTCAATCATGGTATCCATGTTATAATTTATTTTTTGCTTCGTCCTCAAGCATGAATATAAAAAAAGCGCGGGACGTTAGCTCATTTCGTGTAACAGGAACCGCCAAGCCCCCAGATGCAAAAATGAACAACGCCCACGCATACACGTGAACGCTCAGTCATTTTTTATGCATCTGTTCTAAAATTGGCGGTTTTGTTACAGCATAAAAAAGCCAAACGCTTTTATATCAATAAATAAATTATACCCGCTGGTTCTAAGCGCAAATATAGCAATTAGTATAAATAACACCAAGGGTACATTAATAAAAACACCACAAACGCAAAAAAGTTTAATCTGACATTCTCTGCAAGTGATCATTTAAAGTCCCCATACTGCACTTCAGCTTACGGCAAATGGCAGATTTAGATATCCCTTCAGACATCATATTGCGAATTATATTTTCTTTGCCAGTCAACTTGTATTTTGAATTCTTCTGTCCTTTCCGGTGTCCTAAATGGCAGCCTTCCGCTTTCCTTCGTGCCAATCCTTCCTTCGTCCTCTGGGAAATGAGATCTCGTTCAATTTGCGCTGATAATCCGAACGCAAATGCCAAAATCTGACTATTGATATTATTGCCTAACTGATATCTTTCTTTGACTGTTAGAACAGAAGTTTCTTTGCTCATGCAAAGATTAAGAATCGACATAATTTGCATGAGGTTTCTACCCAGGCGGCTGATCTCAGAAATTATTAGCGTGTCCCCCTTCCTCATTTTCTTCAATAATGTACCAAGGCGGCGTTCCTTTATATCCTTTGTTCCTGAGATTGTTTCGGACACCCATTTATCAATATCCAGTCCTCTTTCTATTGCAAATTTCTGAACTTCAAATCGTTGATTCTCCACGGTCTGTTTATCTGTACTCACCCGTATATATGCGTAAATCATTTTTGCTTTCAAAGATACTTATTATCAGTTAAGCAGTGTTACGTTATATAATTCGCCCCTTTTATTTGAATAAGTTATGGGAAAGATAAATGAAACAATTTCTGTTTCA